>AMWB02060914.1_pt1 | contig 22182 bp, 18 predicted proteins | sample 200311 | NCBI WGS metagenome assembly AMWB02 (sample SAMN02737377, study PRJNA173069) | bioreactor metagenome | biome: anode biofilm in microbial fuel cells | place: USA: California | collected 2010-12-16 | reverse complement strand
TGCTGCCGGTTTTTTCAGCCTGCAGCCGCCCCCTGGAGTTCATCCAGCGAACCCGGCCATCGGCAGAGACCACCCGATATTCAATGCCGGTCTCTTTGCCGGTGCGACAGGCCTCCCCGATTGCCGCGGTGACCGGGGCACGGTCCTCGGGATGGATTTCCGCCAGGAACCGCTCGACCGTCAGTTCGAGTGCGGCATCGAAACCGAACATCTCCCGGGTCTTGTCGGTAATCCAGAGCAAACCGCTGGTGATATCGATCTCCCAAAGCCCGGCATCGGCGGAAGCCGCCGCCAGGTCGAGACGCTCCTTGGTCGAACGCAGGGTCAGATCGGCTTCCCGTCGCTGCAGGGCACTTACGAAGATTTCACCGAGCAGACGCAGATGCGCAATGAGCTCTTCCGGCCAGTCGCGTTCCTTTTTCTGAGCCTGGATTGAAAAGATATGGTGAACGCGCCCACTGATAAACAGTGGAAGGGACAAAGTCGACCTGGTGCCCATCCGGAGATACGACTGCCGGTCAACTTCCGCCTCGCGGGGAAGATCGGCAACCTTGGCCATGATCAAATCCTTGCCGTCTTGGACCACCACCTGGTAGCCCCAGGGAAAGAGCTCTGTCAGGTTTAACTCGCCGGACACCGGATCAACGCCCTTGGCAAACCAGATATGGGAAACTTTGACGACCGGCGAGTCCGCAGAAACTTCGAGCAATCCGCCACGGTCCACACCCAGTGGCTCCAGGGATTCCCTCATTGCGCGCAGGATCTCGGCATCGAGGTTTTCGTTGCTGACTTTGATCATGCGGGCGGAGATGTTTGAAACCAGCTTGTGAAATTCCACAAGCTGGTGTTCCGGCGGGACGGCGGACGGGTCCGCCTCGGATTCGGCTTGATGGGAAAAGGGCACGGGAGTCTTTTCTTTTTCGGCAAGACAGAGGTTCATCAATGCTCCTTGTCGGGGGATGATTATTAATTATTAAATGAGGTCAGCCCCAACTGTCAAGATCAGACTTGCATGAAGGTCGATATTTCGACTCTGCCTGGCAGGCCTTATTAATTGTGGTTGACAAGGCGTAATTATGCCTGTTCACACGGCTGCTGCACTGGACAGACCAAGACGTATCCGTATGGAGTCCGCTGTCTTAAAAAAAGGACAGGGTGGGAAATGAATTTCCGGCCGGCACGACAGGGAGAACCATCACGCCATTGCGGCGGCCCTTCCTTTTTGCCCTGATTCAAGACAAGAAAATGCAGGCGTTGGTCGACCGTCTCTATGTTACAGGAGTCTCATTTATTTGTTTTTTTGTCGCTGCCGATCGGGCACGGTTCTCCCGCCTCGGCAAAGGCGCTGCAGGCCATGGTGTCCTCCACGGACTGAGCGGCGGATTTTTTTTCTCCTTGAGCTGCCGGAGTCGTTTTTTCGTCACTTCCGATCGGGCACGGTTCTCCTGCCTCGGCAAAAGCACTGCATGCCATGGTGTCCTCGATCTCTTCCGTCAGTTTCGCTTTTTTCTCGTCCATTTGTCTTCCTCCGGAGTTTAGGCGCTGATTTTTCCCCTTCGCAAGCAGTTCGGATACTACAGAGATTAATCCTTACCTAAATTATAATGCTTTGCATGCCGATTGTCATCATGAGTTCAGGAGTCTTGATGTCGTAAGAGGCATGTTAAGTACTTGAGGCACTTTTCTCAAAAAGAATCTTGACAGGGTCGGCGGCACGGAATAATGTGCGGAATGAATGTTCATTCCGGGAAGGGCGGTGCAATGGCGAGTTCTGATAAAAGACACGAGATACTGCGGGCTGCGCTGGAGCTGATCGCCGAGCAGGGCTTCCATGGCGCCCCCATTGCCGCCATCGCCGGTCGGGCCGGGGTCGGGGCAGGGACCATCTATCGCTACTTCGACAACAAGGACGTGCTCATCAGGGCGCTTTTTCTGGAGTTGCATGACAAGGTCTGCACGGAACTGCAGAAGGGGTATGAGCCGGGCAGCCCCCTGGCGGAACGTTTTCTCCATCTCAGCTCGGCGCTGCTGCGCTATTTTATCACGAATCCCCGTCATTTCCGTTTTCTGGAACAGTACATGAATTCTCCCTATGGCGCGGACTTACGGCGGGCCAGGCTGCTTGGCGGCGGGGATGAAAACGATCTGTACCGAGGCCTGCTGGAAGAGGGGGTGGCCTGCGGCGCGGTAAAGGATCTGCCTCTGATCGTGCTTTTTGCCCTGGCCTTCGGTCCGTTGCTGGCCGTTGCCCGGGATCATATTCTCGGTTTTGTCCGGCTCGACGGGGCGCTGATTGTCCAGACCGTGCAGGCCTGCTGGGACGGCATTAAAAAAGAGTAATGAACGGGATTTTCAGCAAACAATGATTGTTTTGGGGTGGACAACTCGTCTCGACTATGGCGCAAGCTGTCCGCCCAACTTTTTTTCGAGGGAAGACGTCAATGAAAAGAACAAAGAGGATGAAATCGTTCGCCCTGGCCGGAGCCCTGGCGACCATGCTGGCACTGAGCGGTTGCGGACAGCAGTCCGCCGCCACCGGACCGCCGCCCGCCGGTCCTCCGGAGGTGGCGGTGGTGGTCGTCACCCCGTCCCCGGTCACCCTGAGCATGGAACTCTCCGGCCGCACCGCGCCGTTGCGTGTCGCTGAAGTACGGCCCCAGGTGGGCGGCATTATTCAACAGCGTTTGTTTGTCGAAGGTTCCGACGTTGAGGCCGGTCAGGTGCTGTATCAGATCGACCCTGCCGTGTACCGGGCCGAAGTAGCCGGCGCCGAAGCGGAGCTGGCCCGGACCGAGGCCAATGTCGCGCCGGTCCGGCTCAAGGCTGAACGGTATGGAGAACTGGTAAAAATCAATGCGGTCAGCCAGCAGGATTACGATGACGCCCAGGCGGCGTTGAAAAAGGCCGAGGCGGAAATTGCCGCGGCCCGGGCCGATCTGGAACGGGCCCGCATTGATGTGAACTACACCGGCATCAAGGCCCCCATCTCCGGCCGCATCGGCCGTTCCGCCGTGACGGACGGAGCGCTGGTCACCGCCGGTCAGGCCGCGCCGCTGGCCACCATTCAGCAGCTTGATCCGATCTATGTCGATGTCGCCCAGTCCACCGCCGACCTGTTGCGCTTAAAGCAGAACCTGGCCGCCGGTCAGATCAAAAGCAACGGCGAGGCAAGGGTGAATCTCCTGTTGGAGGACGGAACCCCGTATCCGCAGTCCGGCGCCTTGAAATTTTCGGAAGTCACCGTTGACCAGAGCACCGGCTCCGTTACCCTGCGGGCGCTGTTTCCCAATCCGGAGATGCTGCTGCTGCCCGGCATGTTCGTCCGCGCCCTCATCCCCGAAGGGGTGCAGGATGAGGCGATCCTCGTGCCCCAGCGGGGCGTCACCCGTAATCCCAAGGGCGAGGCGATGGTGATGGTGGTCGGCGCCGGGGACAAGGTCGAGCCCCGTATCATCAAGGTCTCCCGCACCGTGGGCGACAACTGGCTGGTCAGCAAGGGGCTGGCGGCCGGCGACCGGGTCATTCTCGAAGGCATCCAGAAGGCCCGTCCCGGCACCCAGGTCAAAGCCGTGCCCTTCGGCGTTGCGGCGGCTGCCGGAGCCGCGGATCAGCAACCCGCCGCGGCGAAAAAATAAAGGAGCCCCTTCATGTCCAGGTTTTTCATCAACCGACCCATTTTCGCCTGGGTCATCGCCATCATGGTCATGCTGGCGGGCCTGCTGGCGCTCAAGACCCTGCCGGTCTCCCAGTATCCGCCCATCGCGCCGCCCCAGATCACCATCAACGCCATGTATCCGGGCGCCTCGGCCCAGACCGTGCAGGATACCGTCACCCAGGTCATCGAACAGAAGCTGAACGGCATCGACAACCTGATCTACATGTCCTCCACCAGCGACTCGGCCGGAGCAGTGGCCATCAACCTGACCTTCAAGGCAGGCACCGACCCGAACATCGCCCAGGTGCAGGTGCAGAACAAGCTGCAACTGGCCACTCCGCTGTTGCCGCAGGTCGTGCAGCGCCAGGGGATTTCGGTGGTTAAATCCACCAAGAACTTCCTGCTGATCATCGGTCTGGTGTCGGAAGACGGCTCCATGGACCGCAACGCCCTCAATGACTACATGGTCTCCAATATCCAGGACATCGTCAGTCGACTGGAAGGGGTGGGCGAGCTGCAGCTCTTCGGCTTCCAGAATGCCATGCGGATCTGGCTCGATCCCGCCAAGCTGCACAGCTACCGCTTGACGACAACCGATATCATCGCCGCCCTGCAGGCCCAGAATGCCCAGGTCTCGGCCGGTCAATTCGGCGAAACGCCCGCGGTCCAGGGACAGCAGCTCAATGCCGCCATCACCGCCCGCACCCTGCTGCAAACCCCGGAACAGTTTGACGCCATCATCCTGCGCACCAACCCGGACGGTTCGACGGTCCGGCTGAAGGATGTGGCCCAGAGCAGGATCGGCACCGAGAACTATGATATCCAGTCGCGCTACAAGGGAAAGCCGATCGGCGGCATGGCGATTCGCCTGGCGGCCGGCGCCAATGCCCTGGACACGGGGGAGCGGGTCAAGACGAAGATGGCGGAGCTGGAAAAATTCTTTCCGCCCGGCATGAAGGTGGTCTATCCCTATGACACCACGCCCTTTGTCAAGATCTCCATGGAAGAGGTGGTCAAGACACTGATCGAGGCGGTCTTCCTGGTTTTTGTCATCATGTTTCTGTTCCTGCAGAACTTCCGCGCCACCTTGATTCCGACCATTGCCGTGCCGGTGGTGCTGCTCGGCACCTTGGGCGTGCTGGCGGTCGCCGGCTTTTCCATCAACACACTCACCATGTTCGCGCTCGTCATCGTCATCGGCCTGCTGGTGGACGACGCCATCGTCGTGGTGGAAAACGTCGAGCGGATCATGGCCGAGGAGGGGCTGTCGCCCCATGACGCCACCATCAAATCCATGGGCCAGATCACCGGCGCCCTCATCGGCATCGCCACCGTGCTGACCGCGGTCTTCCTGCCCATGGCCTTCTTCGGCGGCTCAACCGGCGTCATCTACCGCCAGTTCTCCATCACCATCATCTCCGCCATGATTCTGTCCGTTCTGGTGGCGATGATCCTGACCCCGGCGCTGTGTTCCACCCTGCTCAAACCGGTGGGCAAGGGACATGAGCGGTGCGCCAGCGGTTGGTATTGCCCTTTCTTCCGCTGGTTCAACAGGGTTTTCGACCGGGGCAGGAATATCTATGAACGGATTGTCGGCCGTTCCTTCGGCCAGCCGATCCGCTACCTGCTGGTCTACGGCGCCGTTGTCGCGGCCATGGTCTTCTTTTTCCTGCGGCTGCCCACCGCCTTCCTGCCGGACGAGGACCAGGGCTTCATTATCTGCCAGGTGCAGTTGCCGGCCGGCGCCACCCAGGAGCGGACCATCAAGGTGATCGAGCAGCTTGAACACCATTTTTTGGAAAAAGAAGAAAAGGCGGTGGAGGCCATCATCACCGTGGCCGGATTCAGTTTCGCCGGTCGCGGCCAGAACATGGGCCTGGCCTTTGTCAAGTTGAAGGACTGGAAGCTGCGCAAAAGCCGGGATCTCAAGGCGCCGGCGGTGGCCAAGCGGGCCATGGGCGCCTTTGCCGGCATCAGGGACGGCATGGCCTTTGCCTTTTCGCCGCCCGCGGTGATCGAGCTGGGCCAGGCCAACGGCTTTGACTTCATCCTGCAGGACCGGGGCGGCATCGGCCACGAGCAGTTGATGGCGGCCCGCAACCAGCTGCTCGGCATGGCCATGCAGAACCCGAAGCTGATTGCGGTACGCCCCAACGGCCAGGATGACTCCCCCCAGTTCAAGCTGGATATCGATGATGTGCGGGCGGGTTCCCTGGGGGTTTCACCTGGTGATATCAACAGTGTCTTGACCACTGCCTGGGCAAGCACCTACGTTAACGATTTTATCGAGAACGGCCGGGTCAAGAAGGTCTATCTCCAGGCGGAGCCGCAATACCGGATGCTGCCGGAGGATATCAACCGGTGGTATGTCCGTAATAACAAGGGTGAAATGGTGCCGTTTTCGGCCTTTGCCCAGGCTCACTGGCAGTATGGCTCGCCCCGTCTGGAACGCTACAACGGTATTCCCTCGGTGGAGATCATGGGGCAGGCCGCCCCCGGAGTGAGCACCGGCGAGGCGATGGAGGAAATGCAGCAGATGGCGACCGCGTTGCCGCCTGGAATCGGCTACGAGTGGACCGGACTTTCCTACGAGGAAAAACAGGCCGGGAAACAGGCGCCGGCCCTCTACGCCATTTCGCTGCTGGTGGTTTTCCTTTCCGTCGCGGCCCTCTATGAGAGCTGGACCATCCCCTTTGTCAACCTGCTGATGCTGCCGCTTGGTCTGGTGGGCGCGGTGACGGCGGTAACGCTGCGGGTGCTGCCCAACGACGTTTATCTTCAGATCGGTCTGCTCACCACCGTGGGCCTGTCCACCAAGAACGCCATCCTGATCATTCAATTCATCAAGGACCAGTTGCACCAGGGCCATGAGCTGGTTGATGCGACGCTGGCGGCGGTCAAGATCCGGCTGCGGCCGGTCATCATGACTTCACTGGCCTTTTTTTTCGGCACCCTGCCCCTGGCCCTGACCAAAGGAGCCGGGGCCGCGGCCCAGAACGCCATCGGCACCGCGGTTACCGGCGGGCTCTTGTCGGCCACCTTCATCGATTTGCTTTTTATCCCGTTCTTTTTTGTCATGGTTTCGCGACTGTTCGGTCGCAAGAAATACGGGCCGCAGGGCGAACAATCCCCTGGTGCCCCTGGTGCGGAGGGACAATGAAATGAAAAAACCGCCATTAATCGCTGAAAGGCAAAGGCAGAAAGACAGACAGCGGCTTGGACTCCGGGGAGCAACCGTTGGCCTTGCCCTGTTTGTTCTCTGCGGCTGTTCGTCCATGGCGCCTGATTACAGTCGGCCGGAGGCACCGGTGCCGGAGGCCTGGCCGAGCGGACCTGCCTACCGGCCGGCAGCGGAAGCCCAGGTCGGCTGGTCGGCGGCCGATCTTCCCTGGCAGGAGTTTTTTGGTGACGAGCGACTGCGGAGGGTGATCACCCTGGCCCTGGCCAACAACCGCGATCTGCGGATCGCGGCCCTCAACATCGAGCGCTCGCGCGCCCAGTACCGGATCAAACGGGCAGAGCTGCTGCCGCAGATCGACGCCGTCGCCTCCGGCAGCAGTCAGCGGATCCCGGAAGACCTGTCAAGCAGCGGCAAGGCCCAGACCGTTGACCAGTACAGCGTCGGCCTCGGGGTCAGCAGTTACGAACTTGATCTGTTCGGTCGGGTGCGGAGCCTCACGGATCAGGCATTGGCCCAGTACCTCGCCACCGAGGAGGCACATCGCGCGGTGCGGATCAGCCTGGTGGCCGAGGTGGCCGCCAATTATCTGAATCTGGCCGCGGATCGTGAGCGACTGGAGCTGGCGCAAAATACCCTCGAATCGCAGCAGGCCACCTATGATCTGATGCAACGTCGCTTTGAACTTGGTGCGGCGTCCGAACTCGATGTGCGCCAGGCGCAAACCCGGGTGGATGCGGCGCGGGTGGATATCGCCCGTTATACCACCCTGGTGGCCCAGGATGAAAACGGGCTGAGCCTGGTGGTCGGCGCTCCGGTGTCGGCCGAGTTGCTTCCGCGGTCCCTTGCCGACGCGCTGACCGCCGTCAAGGATCTTGCGCCCGGTCTGCCTTCCGAGGTACTGCTCCGGCGGCCCGATATTTTGGCGGCCGAGCAGCAGCTCAAGGGATATAACGCCAACATCGGCGCGGCCCGGGCCGCCTTTTTCCCGCGTATCACCCTGGTCGGTTCCCTTGGCCTCGGCAGCGATGATCTCTCCGGTCTTTTTGACTCCGGTTCCGGTGCCTGGATCTTTGCCCCGAAGATCACCCTGCCGATTTTTGATGCCGGATCGCGTTGGGCCAATCTGTGGGTGGCGGAGGCGGATCGGGATATTGCCGTGGCCCGCTATGAAAAGACAATCCAGGTCGCCTTCCGGGAAGTGGCCGACGCCCTTGCCCAGCAGGGCACCATCGGCGAGCAGTTGGCGGCGCAGCAGTCGCTGACCGAGGCCACGGCCGGGAGTTACGTGCTTTCCCGGGCCCGCTATGAAAAAGGGGTGGACAACTATCTGACCGTGCTCGATGCGCAGCGTTCGCTTTATGGCGCGCAGCAGGCTATGATCGGCACCCGTTTGACACAGCTGCAGAATCTGGTAACCTTATACAAAGTGCTCGGTGGCGGGGGAGAAGTCATCCCTGCGTCACAGACGCCGTGATCGCCAGCGTTCAGCCGAGGAGCCAACACGCTGTCTGGGGGTGTTTGTCTTCCTCCACGGCGGCTGAGCGGCGACTTCGTCGTTTTGCAAACAATGACGACGATTTTTTGAGCATCCGGCGAAACGCGAGGCCGTAAAGATGGATTCGATCATGCCGCGACAAGAAGGATTGGCCGCCTCCGGCGATTTTTTCAGCCGCCCGGCAGACGGGACGCTTTGTTTGCGGCTTGCTGGAAACTGGCCGGCCGGGAATCTGCCCTTGACGTTTCAGGCAGTGGCTGCTGAATTCGCAGCCGCGCCGACGTCCCGGCTGCTGTTTGAAACCGGGAATCTTGAGCATTGGGACAGCGGACTGCTCACCTTTCTGGCGCGGTTGAAGAAACACTGCGACGAACAGGGCGTCACCTTCGACGACGCCAACCTCCCCTCCGGCGCCCGGCGACTGCTGGCCCTGGCCGCAGCCGTCCCCGAACGGAAATCCGCCCCCGGCGATCAGGGCAAGACGCCTTTTCTGGAGCGGCTTGCCGATCATGCCATCGACGCATGGAAAACAGTCGTTGAGATGCTGGATTTCCTCGGCGAGGCAACGGTTGCCTGCGGTCGGCTGCTCACCGGCCGGGTCCGCTTCCGTCCCGGGGATCTGCTGCTCATCATGCAGGAATGCGGTGCCCAGGCCTTGCCCATCGTCTCCCTCATCAGCCTTTTGGTGGGGCTGATCCTCGCCTTTGTCGGCGCGATACAGCTCTCCATGTTCGGCGCCCAGATCTATGTGGCCAGCCTGGTGGGCATCTCCGTTGTCCGGGTCATGGGGGCCATCATGACCGGCATCATCATGGCGGGGCGAACCGGCGCCGCCTTTGCCGCCCGGCTCGGCACCATGCAGGTCAACGAGGAAATCGACGCCCTGGTCACCCTCGGCATCTCGCCGATGGAATTTCTCGTGCTTCCCCGCATTCTGGCCCTGGCCGTCATGATGCCGCTGCTTTGCCTCTATGCCGACCTGATGGGAATTCTGGGCGGACTGTTTGTCGGCGTCTTTATGCTCGACCTGAACGTGATGGAATATGTCACCATGACGAAAAAGGCGGTGCGACTGCAGGATTTCTGGATCGGACTGTTTCACAGCGGGGTGTTCGGCGTTTTGGTGGCCCTGGCGGGCTGCCTGCGCGGCATGCAGTGCCGGCGCAGCGCCTCGGCCGTGGGAGACGCCGCCACCTCGGCGGTGGTCACCGGCATTGTCAGCATCATCGTCGCCACCGCGGTCATTACGGTGGTCTGCAACATTCTGGGGATCTGAGCCATGGCGACTCCTTCTTCCTCTTCCCCGCCGGCCATCGTGGTGAACAACCTGACCATGGCCTACGGTGAACGGGTCATCCAGCGGGACCTCGCTTTCACCGTGAACCGTGGGGACATCTTCATCATCATGGGGGGAAGCGGCTGCGGCAAGAGCACCCTGCTGCGCCATCTCATCGGACTTCAGCAACCCGCGGCCGGTGAGGTGCTTTATGACGGAACCGATTTCTGGCAGCTGCCGCCCGATGAGCGGCAACGGATCATGCGCCGCTTCGGGGTTCTCTACCAGAGCGGCGCCCTCTGGAGTTCCATGACCCTGGCGGAGAATGTGGCCCTGCCCCTGGAGGAGTATACGGAATTGTCGAAAGGCGAGATCCTGGAGCTGGTTTCCTTCAAGCTGGCGCTGGTTGGGCTGGCCGGTTTTGAGGATTATTACCCGAGCGAGATCAGCGGCGGCATGAAGAAGCGGGCCGGCCTGGCCCGAGCCATGGCGCTTGATCCCGACATCCTCTTTTTCGACGAGCCGTCGGCCGGGCTCGATCCCATCAGCTCCCGCATGCTGGACGACCTGATCATCGAGCTGCGGGACAGCCTCGGCGCAACCGTGGTGGTTGTCACCCACGAATTGCCGAGCATCTTCGCCATCGGCACCAATTCCGTGTTTCTCGATGCCGGAACCAGGACCATGATCGCGTCCGGCGATCCCGGACGATTGCTGGCTGAATCAGATAATGCGCTAGTCAAGCGATTTCTCACCCGGGGCGGCGTCGACCGCTCCCGGGCGGACATTTCTCAAACGGAGGCGTAACCTCATGAGTATCAAGGCCAATAAGGCGGTCATCGGCCTGTTTGTCCTGGGCGCCATCGTCCTGGCCGTGGTCGGCGTGGCGCTCTTCGGTTCGGGGAAATTCTTTTCTCCGACCAAAAAACACGTCATGTACTTCGACGGCTCCGTCAAGGGTCTGTCGATCGGGGCACCGGTGCTTTTCCGCGGGGTCAAGATCGGCTCCGTGATCGATATCATCCTGCAGGGGAACCTGCGGGACATGTCGTTCACCGTGCCGGTCATCGTGGAGATTGACATGAACAGGTTTCATGTAACCAATGGGTCGGTCAAATCAATCGACTATCACCAGGCCCTCATTGACCGGGGGCTGCGAGCTCAGTTGCAGAGTCAGAGTCTGGTCACCGGCCAGCTCACGGTCGACATCGATTTCCGTCCCGAAAAACCGGCCCGGTTCTTTTCCGACAGAACAGGCTACCCGCAGATTCCGACTATCCCGTCCACCGCCGAGGAGTTTGCGCAAAAGATCGAGGAGCTTCCCCTCCAGCAGCTGGTGGAACGGGCCAATGCGGTGCTGGGCGGATTGGAACGGTTGGTGAATTCACCTGAAGTGCAGGATGGGCCTCGCACCCTGAGTCTGGCGGCGGCCGATGCACGGGCACTGATCGAACGAGTCGAGCGCGAGGTGGGGCTGTTGTCGACCGATGCCCGCAAGACAATCACTGCGGCGACGACCGCCATCCAGCACGTCGACAATGTGCTGGCCTTTGAGCAAGGGGCGCCGGCCGAATTGGTGAACAACCTGAACCAGACCCTGACCGATGCCCGCAAGTCACTCGGCAAGTTCGACGAAACCCTTGACACGATCCAACGAACCGCGACGGACGAACGGTCACAGTATCAGCTCCGGCACGCCCTCATGGAGCTGGGGGAAACGTCCCGCGCCCTTGCCGCCCTGGTCGATTATCTGAACCGGCATCCCGAATCCCTGCTGCGCGGAAAAACCAATCTGGAGGAAAAATGAGAAGAAGGCTTTGTTCCCCGGCAACTGTTGTGCTTTTGCTCGCTGCGGCCATCGGGCTCGCGGCCTGCGGCAGCACGGCCCAATCCCGTTTTTACACCCTTTCATCCCTGGCCGTTTCCGGCGAATCGCACCATGCTCCAGCCGGGAAACAGCGGCAGATCATCGGTATCGGCCCCATTGCCCTGGCAAAATACCTCGACCACCCGGCCATTACCACCCGCAGCGGGGCCAACACCCTGCACCGGGCCGAACTGGACCGCTGGGGCGGCTCGCTTGCCGACGAGGTGAGCCGGGTGCTGGTGGAAAACATGAGGCAGTTGCTGTCCGGCGAGGGGTATCTTGTCCTGCCGTGGCTGGAGACGGCAGCCGTCAACTACCGGGTGCAGCTCAACATCACCCGTTTCGAGGCGACCCCGGAAGGGCGGGTGGAGCTCAACGCCGCCTGGCTGCTCCACGGGCAGGAAGGAAACATTCCGCTTGCCTCGGGGGATGCCGCTTTTGTCGAGCCGGTGCAGGGGGAAGGCTACCCGGCGATATCGGCGGCCATGAGCCGTGCCCTGGCCGAACTGAGCCGCCGGATCGCCGTGGAGATTGCGGACCGTGGGTAACGCCGCTGCTGATGATACCCGCAAATTCGTTGACCTGCTGTTCTTCAACGGGCATCCGGCTATCCGTAAATCGAGCTTTCTGATGATGAAAACAACGTCGGCGGAAAAAATATTTTCAGTGATGACAACCGGCGTGGTGCTGACCGTGTCGGTGATTGTCGGCCTGGTCGGTTGCGCCGCTGTCGGGCCTGATTACGTCCCGCCGGAAACCGGCGCTCCTGCTGCCTGGCACACCGATCTGCGGGGTGGTGTGGCGGCGGAAAGCCCGGACCCACGGCTGCTGGCCGGCTGGTGGGCAACCTTGGACGATCCGCTGCTGAGCGGTCTCATCGAACAGGCGCTGAACGCCAATCTCGATGTCGGACAGGCTAAGGCCAGGGTGCGGGAGGCGCGTGCCCGGCGCGGCATCAGCCAGGCCGGGCGGTCTCCGACCCTGGACGCCGGCGGCTCGGCCACCCGGAGTAAGAGCAGCGAAAACAGTGGTGGAGGGGCGACGCGCAGTTTTTACGCAGCGAGTTCCGACGCCGGCTGGGAGGTGGACATCTTCGGCGGCGTGCGGCGCGGCGTGGAGGCGGCTGAGGCGGATCTGGCCGCAAGCCGGGAGGAGCTGCGGGACGTACTGGTGACGCTCATTGCCGAGGTGGCGCTCAATTACCTGGATACCCGCACCTATCAGTCCCGTCTGGCCGTGGCTGAAGACAACCTGGCCATTCAGCAGCAGACCTTTGAGCTGATCCGCTCACGCTATGAAGCGGGACTGGGTGATGAACTGGCACTGCAGCAGGCGCGCTCCAGCCTGGAAAGCACCCGGGCCCAGATCCCCGTCCTGCGCAGCGGTCTGGAAGAGGCGAAGAACCGCTTGGCCGTGCTGACCGGGAAGGCTCCCGGCGGGGTGCATGACCTGCTGGCCGAAAGAAAACCGATTCCCGTCATCCCGCCCATGGTGGCGGTGGGGGTACCGGCCGAGACCCTGCGGCAGCGACCGGATATCCGCCGGGCGGAACGCAGTCTCGCCGCCCAGACCGCCCGTGTCGGAGCGGCCACGGCGGATTTCTACCCCAAGTTTCGGCTGGCCGGCTCCATCGGCCTTGAATCCCTCAAATCGGCAGAGCTGTTCCAGTCCGCAAGCCAAGCCTGGAACATCGGGCCTTCCGTTTCCTGGAACATTTTTGATGCGGGCGCCATCCGACAAAACATAGAGGTGCAGTCCGCCATTGGGGAGCAGTATCTGCTCGCCTATGAAGCAGCAATTCTGGGCGCGCTGGAAGAGGTGGAAAACGCCCTCAGCGCCTATGTCGAAGAACAGCTGCGCCGGGAACGGCTGCTTGTTGCGGTGGATGCCGCGCGCCAGGCCGAGGCCCTTGCCGCAAACCAGTATAGTGCCGGACTGGTTGATTTCACCATCGTGCTGGACGCCCAGCGCACCCTGCTTTCCTTTGAGGATCAGTTGGCGGAAAGCGACGGCGCCGTCGTTTCGGGATTGATCCGTTTGTACAAGGCCCTGGGCGGAGGATGGCAGGCCGCGGCTCCGGCAACAGAGCCGCAAGCGGTGGGAAAAAGGGAAAATGACAAGGAGTAAGGCAAACATGGGACAGGATGCGGAGCTGGAAAAATCACTGACGCTGGAGCCGCCGCCGGGCAGGGGAGGCTTGCTGAAACGGTTGCTGCTTTGGGGGCTGTTGCTGCTGGTCGTCATCGTTGTCGTGTTCCGGTGGAATGCCGGGCAAAACGGCCAGGCCGTCGATTACAAGACCGTGGCCGCCCAGCGCGGTGATCTCACCGTCATCGTCACCGCCACCGGGAAACTGCAACCCACCAACCAGGTGGATGTCGGTTCCGAGGTTTCCGGCACCATTGCCGCCGTGTTCGTCGATTACAACGACACGGTGACGGCCGGCCAAACCCTGGCGCGGCTGGACACCACCACGCTCGCGGCCCAGGTCAACCAGTCCGGGGCCGCGGTGGAATCGGCCCGGTCCAATCTGCTGCAGGCCCAGGCCACCCTGTTTGAGGCCCAAAATGATTTGGCACGACTGGCCCATGTCCGGCAGCTCAGCGGCGGCAAAATGCCTTCCCGTCAGGAATTCGATGCGGCCGAGGCAAACCTCAAACGCGCCCGGGCCAACGAGGCGGTGATTCAAGCAAATATCGCCGCGGCCGAGGCAAATCACCGGGTGGATCAGTCCAATCTGGCAAAGGCCACCATCCTTTCGCCCGTTGATGGGGTGGTGCTCGTGCGCAGCGCGGAGCCGGGCCAGACCGTGGCCGCCTCCCTGCAGGCGCCGGTGCTCTTCACCCTGGCCGAGGATCTCACCAAAATGGAACTCCATGTGGACGTGGATGAAGCTGACGTCGGTCAGGTCAAGGAGGGCCAACAGGCCGAGTTCACGGTGGATGCCTATCCGGACCGGGTCTTTCCCGCCCAGATCACCCAGGTGCGTTACGGCGCCCAGGCCAGCGAGGGGGTGGTGACCTACCTCACCGTGCTCAACGTGGACAACGCGGATCTCTCCCTGCGGCCCGGCATGACCGCCACGGCTGACATTGTCGTCAAGCAGGTACGGGAGGCGGTGCTGGTGCCCAACGCCGCCCTGCGCTATGCCCCGCAGCAGCAGGAGGAGGAACAGCAGGTCGGCACCGAAGGCGGCAGTCTGGTCAGCAAGCTTTTTCCCCGGCCTTCCCGCACCAGGCCGAAGAAAACCGAGGACAACGGCACCAGGAAAAATCAGCGGGTCTGGACCCTGCGTGGAGGCCGGCCCGAGGCCGTGCCGGTCGTCACCGGCGCCACCAGCGGCATCATGACCGAGATCACCAGCGGCGAGGTCACTGTCGGCATGCCGCTCATCGTGGAAGCTGTCGGCAAAGGGGAATAATTATGACGGCCCAGGCGGCGACAGGGCGTCATCCCCTGGTGGAACTGCAGGGGGTGACCAAGGTGTACGGCAGCGGCACGGCGGCCATGCAGGCCCTGCGCGGGGTGGACCTGCGCATCGACCAGGGTGATTTCGTGGCGGTCATGGGGCCGAGCGGTTCCGGCAAATCCACCTGCATGAATATTCTCGGCTGCCTTGATACGCCCACTGACGGCAGATATCTCTTCCGCAACGTCGAGGTAGGTGCGCTGAGCAGAAACCAGCGGGCCATGCTGCGGCGCCATCAACTGGGATTTGTTTTCCAGGGCTTCAACCTGCTGAACCGTACCTCGGCCCTGGAAAATGTCGAGCTGCCGCTCATCTACCGGGGCATCAAGGCCGAGGAGCGCCACCGCCGGGCCGGCGCGGCGCTGGCAGCCGTTGGTTTGGCAGGCTGGGAACACCACACGCCGGGCGAACTCTCCGGCGGCCAGCAGCAGCGGGTGGCCATCGCCCGGGCCATTGTCACCGAGCCGGCCGTGCTGCTGGCCGACGAACCGACCGGCAACCTGGATACGGCCCGCAGTCTGGAGATCATGGATCTGCTCACCTCCTTTAACCGGGAGCAGGGCATCACCATCATCATGGTCACCCATGAACAGGAAATGGCCCGGTTTGCCGGGCGGGTGGTGCAGTTCCGGGACGGCCTGGTCCTGGTGGACCAGGCAAACGGGGAGGCGGGCTGATGCTGGCCAATACACTGCTTCTCGCCCTGCGGGAGATCCGGCGCAACGTGCTGCGCTCCTTTCTCACCATTCTCGGTATCGTCATCGGCGTGGCCGCGGTCATCGTCATGGTTACCATCGGCAGCGGCGCCACGGCCCAGGTCACCGAGCAGATCGCCAGTCTCGGCAGCAACCTGCTCATGGTGCGGGTCGGCCAGCACATGGGGCCGGGCCAGACCACCAGCGCTCCTCCCTTTGATCTGGACGATGCCCACGCCATCCTGCGGGAAATTCCCGCCGTGGCCGCGGTCGCCCCTTCTTCCTCCCAAAGGATCACCGCTGTTTACGGCAACGCCAACTGGTCCACCACTGCCACCGGCATTGACAACACGTTCTTTACGGTGCGCAACTGGGAGGTGCAGTCCGGCCGCCGGTTCCTGGAGACGGAACTGCGGGCCGGCAAGGCGGTCTGCGTTATCGGCGCCACAATCGGCAAGGAGCTGTTCGGCGAAATGGACCCCATTGACAGCAGCATCCGGCTGGGCACTTTCTCCTGCCAGGTCATCGGCGTGCTGGAGGCCAAGGGCCAGTCTACCTTTGGTTCCGATCAGGACGATCTGGTGCTGGTGCCGCTGCGCACCTTTCAGCGGCGCATTGCCGGCAATCAGGACATCAGCCTGATCCAGGTGTCGGTGGCCGAGGGCAGGTCAACGGACAAGGCCAAAAGCGATATCGAGGAGCTGCTGCGCATCCGGCGACACATCGTCGGCGCGGAAAACGATAATTTTCAGGTGCGGGACATGAAGGAAATCACCAGAATGCTCACCGGCACCACCCAGATCCTCACCACCCTGCTGGGCGCGGTGGCGGCGGTCAGCCTGCTGGTGGGCGGCATCGGCATCATGAACATCATGCTGGTGTCGGTGACGGAACGCACCAGGGAGATCGGCATACGACTTGCCATCGGCGCCCTCGAACGCGAGGTGCTGCTGCAGTTTCTCGTGGAGGCGGTGGTGCTCTCCTCCTTCGGCGGCGTGATCGGCATCCTGCTCGCCGTCAGCGGCTCCATCGGCCTGGCCCGGCTGCTGCGGATTCCCTTTATTTTCAACCCCGGTATCATGGTCATCGCCTTTTTCTTTTCCGCCGCCGTTGGTGTCATCTTCGGCTTTTTTCCGGCCAGAAAGGCGGCCCGTCTCGACCCCATTGACGCCCTGCGCCATGAATAGGGCGGCGTCCGCAGCCTCTTGGCGTGGCGTTTCCCGTGGCAAATACGAATTTGAATATTTTTTGTCGTTTTCCGGCGACAGGATAACCGGCGAGGGGGCATGCGGGAAAAGGGCGGAATGCCGGGGGAAAAAGGCGGGTAGCCGGATGGCCGCAGGTATTGCTGATTTTTTGTCGCTGCTGCGCAACACCTTTTCCGGTGCGGCAATAAAAAACCCCGTTCGCCGGATGCTGCGAACGGGGTTTGCGTTAATAAAAGGGCCGGCGGGGGTTTACGGCCCTTTTATTTCCAGTCGGAATTTATTTTTTTACCTTTTTCTGGGCCTTTACCTTTTTCTGAGCTTTTACTTTTTTCTGAGCTTTGACTTTTTTGGCAACAGGTTTGATCACCCGGACCGTATCGGTTGCAAGAAAGTCGCGTCCGTCAATCATGCTGCCGCTCACCACCAATTCGCTGGTCAGCGGGAAGGTCAGCGGTTCCACCGAGGTGGTGAACATGGTGCTCAGCGCGGCCCTGCTGAATTTGATGTTCAAATAGCCATCGTCGCTGATTACCGCCCTGTCGGCGGATATTTCTCCGTTCAGCAGGATGGAGGCGGTGTCGATGTCCTCAAGGGCAACGTCTTCTTCGGTAAAGAGCTTGCAGGTCACCCAGCGGCCTTTGGAGGCGAGATTCAATGTCTCCGGCGTGCAGAGAACGGTAGTGTCCACGGTGCCGCAGTCGGTCAGGCATACTGCCCGGGATGCCTCGCACTCGCTCCGGCACAGATCGATGTCAATCGCTCCTTCACAGTCCGCCAGGCACAGGTCGTAGCTTAACCAGCAATCGGCCTGGCATTGTTCGTCGCCGCTGTTGGACTGGAGGACGATGGTCTCGGTATCCGCGAGGGCGGGAGCCTCTTCATCGGCATTGCCCGCGTAAAGTGATACCGCAAGCTGGGTGATTTCATCTCCCTCGGGCAGGGGGAGTGTCTGGGTGAATGCGGTGTTGCAGGCTTCCGCGTCAAGCGGCAGCGGGCCGGCGAAAAGATCGATAAAGTAAGTGGCGTCAAGGGTGGAAAGCAGCGGGGTGATTTCCCTGGGCTCCGCGCAGCCGGAAAGCGTTCCCGTCACCACAACCGAATCCGGGGTCACGATGATCGCATCGATGTTGTCTGCCCAGGCGTTTTGAGCTGCCGTTCCGGCAAGGATTCCCGCGAGAGCGAAAAATGTCATTTTTTTCTTCATGTTTTCTTCTCCTGTTAAGAGTTTGGATGCTGGATAACCACATTGAAATGTATATTTCGTGTGCAACTGTTTGTCTTGTATTCAATAATCATGCCATGGCCTGTGGTGGCGCATGGCGGCATTTTCCGTCGGGAGAACGTCACTTATCCGTATTTTTCAGGAAAACAATTAAAACATGTATAAAAAAACTTTAGTATACTGTGTGCAGTTTGTAAAATGTTAACTCGGCAAATGTGTGGGCCGGCATGGCTGGAAAGAAGCGATCCCCACCTCGGATGCATCACGGAAGAAGCCGGGAACGGGGTGAGCCGGGTTTTGGCGGGACCGGGACAGCCCGGCAGATGAAAAACGGGAAAACAACTACAGGGGGGAGGATTGCATGTTTGATTTTGACTTTCATAACCCGACAAAGATACTTTTCGGGCGTGGCAGGGAAACGGAAATCGGCAAAGAATTACAGGCTGCCGGCATCGGCAAGGTCCTTTTTCTGTATGGCAGGGATTCGATTAAAAAATCAGGTCTTTGGGATCGAATTGTCGCAAGCCTGCAACAAAATAACATTGCCTGGGTCGAGCATGCCGGGGTGGTGTCCAACCCGGTGATTTCCCATACCCGGCTTGGCGTTGATCTGGCAAAAAAAGAAAGGGTTGATGCCGTTCTCGCGGTGGGCGGCGGTTCGGTGCTGGATGAAGGCAAGGCCATCGCCGTTGGCGCCCTGAGTGACGATGATGTCTGGGATTATTTTGTCGGCAAGGAGGTTGTCGCCGCCCTGCCGGTGTTTGCCGTGCTTACTTTGGCTGCAACCGGCAGCGAGATGAACGGCAATGCTGTGGTGACAAACGAGGAAACCCGGCAGAAGTACAATATCGCCTCTATCCACGTTTATCCGCGGGTGTCCATCCTTAATCCCGAGCTCACCTGCACGGTGCCGCCGAATTACTCGGCGTATGGGGCGGTGGATGCCGTCGCCCATGTGATCGAGGGCTACTTTACCCGCCGTGGAGGCACGCACCTGCAGGACCGGCTGGTCGAAGGCATTATTAAAACAGTGATCGAGACAAACAACATCATCATGAAGGCGCCTGCCGATTATGCGGCCAGGGCGGAATTCATGTGGGCCGCGACCCTGGCCCTGAACGGTCTGACCACCGCCGGGCTTGACGAGTACAGTTTCCCGAACCACATGATCGAGCATGCGCTCAGCGCCATTTACAATATCGCCCATGGGGCGGGGCTTGCCATCGTCATTCCCGCCTGGATGAAATGGTATTCCCCCAGGTGTCCCGAGCGTTTTCAACGTTTTTCCCTGGAAATATTCGGCCTCCACGGGGTTGAGGCCGGCATCGATGCCCTGGAAAACTGGTTTGCCGCAATCGGCGCCCCAACCCGTCTTTCGCATGTCGGCATCAAGGAGCACGACATCGATCAGATTGCCGACAATGCCTTTGGGCTTGCGACCCAGTGGGGCATTGCCGGGATATATCCGCGCAAGGCCATTGCCGAAATTCTTCGCTTCGCGGTCTGAAGCCGAGCAGGGGAATGGAAGATTTTCTGATCGCAAACGGGCTGCCTGCCCTGTTTTTTCTCAGTTTTCTTGCGGCAACCGTGCTTCCCCTGGGCTCGGAATGGCTGCTGGTCGCCCTGGTGCTGAACCGGCTGCCGCTTGCATCGGTGGTTGCGACGGCAACGGTCGGCAACTATCTGGGGGCCTGCACCACCTATGGCATCGGCCTGTGGGGGGCGACTTTTCTGGTGCGGAAGATGGTCGGCATAAATGATAACGATCTGGCCAGGGCGCAGGGCTTCTACCGGAAATACGGGAGCTGGTCGCTTTTATTCTCCTGGGTGCCCGTGGTGGGCGATCCTCTCTGCCTGATCGGCGGCATGATGCGGATGAATTTTGTCCTTTTTTCCCTGCTGGTTGTTGCCGGCAAGCTGGCCCGCTATCTGGCGATAGGCATGATAACCGCTTCCGTCATGGCTGAATGATTTTTTTTGTCGTGTATAAGGGGGAATTGTCTCATTTCCCGTTTCCTTCGGTTGGAACATACGAAAATAAAATGGAATGGTTGCGATGCAAGAAAAACCCTCTTACGAAGAATTGGAAAAAAAAGTCCATGACCTTGAACAACAAGCGGTTGCCCGGCGTGAGGCGGCGGTCGCCATGGAGGAGCTGGTCGCCCGGTACGGCGACCTGGTGGACAATGCCAGCGATCTCATTCACAGCGTGACTCCGGATGGTTCCTTTCTTTATGTCAACAAGGCCTGGAAGGAGGTGCTCGGCTATTCCGATGCCGAGATAGCTCAGTTGAAATTAATGGACATCGTTGATCCGGATTGCCGGGAAAGGTGCCGCGACATTTTTCTTTGCCTCATTCAGGGAGAAAGGCTTGACCGGAATGAAACCGTTTTTGTGGCCAAGGACGGCAGGAAGATTCTGGTTGAAGGACGTTGCACCACCAAGTTCAAGGATGGCGTGCCCGTTGCCATGACCGGTATTTTCCGGGACATCGGCGAGCGGGTCAGAAGCGAACAGGCCTTGCATGAAAGTGAAAGGCGCTACCGGGATCTTTTTGAAAATGCCCATGACCTGATTCAGATCGTGCGCCCGGACGGGCATCTTCTGTTTGTCAACCGGGCCTGGCGGGAGACATTCGGTTACGATCAGGAGGAAATCGAAAATCTTTCCATTTTTGACCTCATTGCCCCCGAATGCACCGAGCACTGTCAGCAGACCTTCCAGCGCGTCATGTCCGAGGAAAAGGTGCAGGAAATAGGCGGAAACACGGTTTTCATGACCAAGGAAGGGAGAAGGGTCGTTATTGAAGGCAATGCCTGCTGCAAGTTCCAGGACGGCAACCCCGTATCCACCCAGTGCATTTTCCGTGATGTCACGGAAAAAAGGAGAATGGAGTCGGAATTGCTGAAGGCCCAGAAGCTGGAATCGGTGGGTATTTTTGCCGGCGGAATCGCCCATGATTTCAATAATCTGCTCACCGCCATTCTCGGCAACATCTCGCTTGCCAAGATGTTTCTGCAGCCGAATGATCCGGTTTTCAAACGGCTGGAAATGACTGAAAAGGCCTCCCAGCAGGCCAAAGGCCTGACCCAGCAGCTTCTTACCTTTTCCAAGGGCGGTGCTCCGATTAAAAAAATTACTTCCATCGCGGATTTGATAAGGGACTCCAGCAGTTTCATCCTGCGGGGCGCCAATATTCGCTGCGAATTTCAGCTGGCCGAGGATCTGTGGCCGCTTGAAGTGGATGAAGGGCAACTCAGCCAGGTGACGCAGAATCTGACCATCAACGCCTGCCAGGCCATGCCGGATGGCGGGGTGTTGACAATCAGCACGGCAAATTATATCGCCGATGAAGGAAACTGTCTCGGGCTGCGTCCGGGCCGCTATGTGCAAATAGCTTTTACTGATCAGGGAAGCGGTATCCCGCCGGAAAATATCACCAAGATATTCGACCCCTATTTTTCCAGCAAGCAGAGCGGCAGCGGCCTCGGACTGGCCGTCGCCTATTCGATCATCAAAAAACATGACGGCAGTATCACGGCTGATTCCGAAATCGGCCGGGGATCAACTTTTTCCATCTACCTTCCCGCCTCGGCGAAAAATCATGTGCCGCATCCGAAAAATGAAAAATCTTCCGACCCCGCCCCTTCCGGCAAGGGCCGGATTCTGATCATGGACGATGAAGAGATCGTTCGGGAAATTGCCGCGGAAATGCTCAACTATCTCGGCTGTGAAAGCGCGCAGGCCGGAGACGGCAAGGAGGCAATTGAAATGTATATGAAGGCGAAAGAGGAGGGGACCCCTTTTGATGCGGTGCTCATGGACCTGACCATCGCCGGCGGCATGGGCGGCAGGGAGGCCATTGCCCGCTTGCTCGAACTCGATCCGGAAATCAAGGCGGTGGTGTCAAGCGGCTATGCCAATGATCCCATTATGGCCAACTTCCGTGACTATGGTTTTTGCGGGGTGGTTCCCAAGCCTTATAAGCTGCACGAACTCAGTTCGACCGTTTGCGGGATTATGCGGAAAACCTGACAGAAGACACCTTTTCCAGAGGTGAGTTTGACTTTTTGAGATGTTCGATGTGGCAATGTAAAATAAATCTGTTTGAAT
>AMWB02018271.1_pt1 | contig 22190 bp, 16 predicted proteins | sample 200311 | NCBI WGS metagenome assembly AMWB02 (sample SAMN02737377, study PRJNA173069) | bioreactor metagenome | biome: anode biofilm in microbial fuel cells | place: USA: California | collected 2010-12-16 | reverse complement strand
TTTATCTTATGTCGGGGTAGTGTGATTCGAACACACGACCCTCTGGTCCCAAACCAGATGCGCTAACCGGACTGCGCTATACCCCGTTTTGCCCCCTAATGACTGACAGAGCCTCCGTGGATTAATGCCAGGGAACATAATACTGTCGCTTAAAGGCGGTGCAAAAGTATAAAATTAATTGGATTCACCGAAGAGCTGTCAGCAATACTCTCCAATCCTCTCGAAAATTTGTAACATTGGATTACCAAAACGAGCATATGTTCATAATTATTTATTATAACTTTGAAATCAGGACTGAATTTGATTCCCGGTTTCTGATGACAATGGTCTACCTTTTAAATAAATACATATGGCAAAGAGTGAAATAATAAAAACAAGCTGGATCAACGAAATGGCTTTTGAAACTATTGTGAACGGACATAAGATCATAATTGACGCTGAACCCGGGGTCGGAGGCAGGGATCGCGGTCCGCGACCCAAACCATTTATGCTTGTCTCCCTTGGCGGATGCACGGCCATGGATGTAATCTCAATTCTCATGAAAATGAGAGTGGAAGTTGACAAATTCAATGTGACAGTTGAAGGATTCCTTACTGAAGAGCATCCCAAACAGTTTTATAAGATGAATGTTGTCTATGAATTTACCGGTAAAAATCTGCCGATGGATAAACTGAAAAAAGCGGTGGAACTCTCGGAAGAGAGGTATTGCGGTGTCACAGCTGTTTATAAAAGGGCTTTGGAGGTAACCTCAGAGATAAAAGTTAATGAACCTGAATAATTGCTGACTGACAGAAAATGGAATCACAACCGGGCAGGGATTCTTAAACCTGCCTGATGCTGATATGTTGAAATGATGAAGGTGACTATCACATCCAACGGAAAATCAAAAACTGTTAGCGCCGGCAGAGGCCAGTCACTTATTGAGATTCTGAGGCAGAACCATTATGAAATCTATGCTCCCTGCGGCGGTAAGGGTACCTGCGGAAAATGCCTGGTGGAGGTAAAAGGCGACGGCCCGGTGCTTTCCTGTAATTACTATCCTGTGAAAAATGTTGAGATCATTCTTCCCGACACCAAAGAGGCAAATATTCTTACCAGTCAGACAGAATACCTTTATGACCTGCCGCTTGATGAGGAGAGTACAATCCGTCTCAGCCCTCACTCTTACGGAGTGGCTGTTGATATAGGGACAACAACAGTGGTCATGTATTTCCTTGATCTCAGATCGGGGAAGATCGAAAAAATTGCATCATTCATTAACCCCCAGAGTGCCTTCGGAGCTGATGTGATAACAAGGATAACTCATTGCCAGCTCAATGCAACAGGATTGCAGGACCTGCATCAGGCAATCATCAGCGCCCTGAACAGGGAAATGAGGAAATTTGCAGCCTGCAGAAACATCAGTACAGCCAGTTTTGAGAAGTTGACCTTTGCAGGCAACACCACCATGATGCACCTGCTGCTGGGAGAGGATCCTGTTTCAATTGCCCTCTCACCTTTCAAGCCGCGATTCACGGCCACCCGGAAACTACGGGGCGATACAACAGGTCTCAGTGTTAACAAGGAGGCCATTGTCGTTACAATGCCATCTGTTGCTGCTTTTGTCGGAGCTGATATTATTGCCGGACTGGCTGCTCTGAACGTAAATCAGAAAAACTATCTGTTCCTTGACGTCGGGACCAACGGGGAGATAGCCCTGGTAACGGGTGATGAGATCTTTACATGCGCTGCAGCAGCAGGACCGGCATTCGAAGGAGCAAACCTGACTTGCGGGATGAGTGCGAGGACAGGTGCCATATCATCATTTACAGGACCCGGTGAATATCTTGTCATAGGCAATAGCGAGCCAGTGGGAATTTGCGGATCAGGAATAGTGGATATCGTGGCGTTTCTGGTGGCTAATGAGATTGTTGATGAAACAGGATACATGAAAGATCATTATGTGGTCAATCATGACAATAACATTTATGTGACCCAAAAGGATATCCGCGAGATACAACTGGCCAAATCGGCCATCTATTCAGGTATGAAGATACTGATAAAAATGAGAGGATTGACCTTCAGCGATATAGATGCCCTCTTCCTTGCCGGAGGGTTTGGAAACTACATCAACATCAGATCAGCGTTGCAGATCGGACTGCTGCCTGAAGAACTGACCGGGAAAATTTATCCGGTAGGCAACAGTGCCGGCATCGGGGCACTTCAATATCTTAAGTCAAATGAATTTGTGAAACGAACTGACATGATAAAAAATAAGGCCAGGTATGTAGAACTGTCTAATGATGATGATTTTACAACTGAATTTGCTCTCAACATGAGTTTCACCCGGTAATTGGTAAATGTGATGGTGAAAACTGACCCATTAAACGGACAAATTGAATATTTTTTCAAAGAAGAATAAAAAGATAAACAAAGTAATGGAACGAAGAGTTTTTGGACCGGTACCCTCGCGAAGACTGGGTAAGAGCCTGGGGGTGAACAATATTCCGTTTAAGGTATGCACATACACATGCTGGAAGAAATAGAATGTTGTCTTTGATGCCATTTACAGTGGGTTCCTCGGCTCTCACAGGCAGATTCGTATTGTCCAGGGCATGATAGATGACTTTTACAATGATAACCGGCTGGTAGTCGTTGACCCTGTACTTGGTGACAACGGCAGGATGTACGGCCCGATAAGCAGTGAGATGGTTTCGGAGATGAACCTGCTGATCGGCAGGGCAGATATTATTACTCCTAATCTGACGGAGGCATCATTACTGCTCGGGAGACCGTTCCCGGAAACAATTAATGAAACGGAAGCCAAAGACTGGATGTTAAGGTTATCAGATATGGGGCCGGGGATTGTTGTAATTACAAGTGTCCTTACAGGTGCGTTGCTTCAGGGCGACAGCCTGCCCCTTGCGCTTGACAGAGCAGTGCATTTCATCACTTACGGTGTCAGGGCAACCCTGGGATATTCATATGATCAGAACCAGGGAATACTCCTGGAAAGGATACTCAACCGGTTAAACTTCCCAATGCCTGTAAGCAGTTACGAGATCCTTTGAATGAATGAGTCAATTACATCAAAGATCTTCTTCGTCTCATCCGTATCGGGGAGGACCTCTTTCAGCAGGTCCATGTATCTCCGTTTTTTTATCTGAATGAATGTTGGAGGGTAGTTAATATCATAAACCCACCCTGCCTGGAGAAGTTTGATGTCATTGATGTTCCTGACATGCTTCATGTTAACGATCTGTCTGTTCATCAGTGCAGCAGTCACCTCTTCCGAAAAGCCCGGAGTGTCTGGCAGCTCAAGTTCCAGGGCAACATTACGTTCGGCTTTGCCACGATGGTAATAATCGGTTACCACCCTCCAGATGTCAAGTTTGTCAGCATCACGTATAAGCCGTGACCAGTACAGGCATCTTTCCGTCTCATCAGCTGGCAATGAAGGCCGGTTGTGATATCTTACAGAGCAGAAAACAAGGTCGCGGATATCAGGGTGAAGGGCATGAAGAATGTTTTGTCCTTTAATGATTTTTAAACCCAGCTCGGCATGATTTTCTGATTTCTGATCGGAAAAGGTTCCATAAGTTTTGTATTGTTCAAATCGGCCTATATCATGAAGCAACGCTATAATCTCTGCCAGGTTAAGCTCATTCTCGTTCAGCCCGAGCTCTTTGCCTATATTGATTATCTCCCCGGTTACTCTTTCCGTGTGTTCTCTTTTGATTTCAATATTCTTTCGGAACTCTTCTCCCTGGTGATTAAAAGTACCGACAAAGGTTGTAAACCAGTTCTTAATCTCTGTGACTATTATTTTATCAGGTAAAATATCCATCCCTTATTGTTTTCTATTGCCGGTCTCTTTAAGGTTAATTGAAAATTTAACCTGAATAAGAGCTGTAACGTGGCTTCCGCCATAACCATCATTTAAATTTACGATGTATATTTGTATAATACAAGCTTATTTAGAATTAATATAAATAAGAAGCCGAAATTTTAATTAATAATGCCTCAAACTCTTTGGCATCAGGTTTGTTAATAGGATAAATAAATAAATGATAAAATGAAAAGGAGATTAATAACGATTGCCGCACTGATGGCCTTCATAATAGCACCCGCAATGTCACAGAAATCATTCTACGATTTTACAGTTGAGACTATCGACGGACAGCAGTTCAGCATGGCTGACCTTAAAGGAAAAAAAGTGATGATAGTCAACACGGCATCCAAATGCGGACATACGCCGCAATATAAGGATCTCGAACTTCTCAATAAAGCATACAAGCAGAAGTTGGTCATCATAGGCTTTCCGGCCAATAACTTCATGAACCAGGAACCCGGTACCAACGATGACATCAAGGAGTTCTGCGACAGCAAATACGGGGTGACATTCCCGATGATGTCAAAAATCTCAGTGAAGGGCGATGACATGCATCCTCTTTACAAATGGCTTACAAGCAAGAGCGCCAACGGCGTACTCGACTCAGAGGTATCATGGAACTTCCAGAAATATCTCATAGATGAGAACGGCAATCTGGTCGGATACCTTAAGCCTGCAGTGAAACCCCTTTCCGACGAGGTGGTGAACTGGGTGACCAAGGGTCAGTTCACACAGGTAAAATAAATCATAATAGCGCAAAGCGAAGCGGCCGGCATCCCCGGCCGTTTTTTTTGCACGTCCGGATAGCAGGGCAGGAGTGAAGAGACAACCACGGCATGCATTGAACCGTCCTCCCCGGAGACTTTTTGACCATGAAGTGACGAACTTTTTGTTTAACCTGTTGTTCTACATAAAAAAATAACCTCATGGCAGATCTGAGAACACGTTACATGGGCATCGAACTGAAAAGCCCGATCATCGCAGGTGCCAGCAACCTGTCGACAGACCTTCACAAGCTCCGTAAACTGGAGGAAGCAGGCGTAGCAGCCATAGTCTACAAATCTCTCTTTGAAGAACAGGTACAACTTGAAAACCTTGAGTTGTATGAGCGCAAAACGGAGTATGAACACCGGCATGCGGAACAGGTTACACTCTTTCCAAACTCCCAAACCGTTCCGGAGTCGCCTGATGACTATCTGCTTCATCTCAGGAAGGCACGTGAGGCCCTTTCCATTCCGCTCATCGCCAGCCTGAACGCCGTTACCGACGAGGTATGGGTGGAGTACGCCGTCAAAGCTGCTGCGACAGGAGTCGCAGGACTCGAACTGAACTTCTACTCTCTTCCCGAGGAGGCCAGCGGCGAACATGGGGCCGTAGAGAAGAAGCAGGTTGAAACACTTCGTAAGGTGAAGGCTGCGGTGAAGATCCCGGTGGCGGTTAAGCTGACATCCTATTATACAAACGCACTGGCCTTCATTGCTGAGCTTGACAAAGCAGGTGCAGACGCTGTGGTGGTCTTCAACAGACTCCTTCAGCCTGATATCGACATCTATACAGAGCAGCATATAATGCCAACAAACATGAGCAGCAGCGAGGACAACAGGCTGCCGCTGAGATTTACAGGCATGCTTCACGGCAACATCAAAGCCTCAGTTTGTACCTCAACCGGCATCTACTCTGCTAATGACGTCATAAAGATGCTTCTCGCAGGAGCCGATGCGGTGCAGGTTGTCAGTACCCTCTACCGTAACGGAGAGGATGTTGTAAAGTCGATAACCGAAGAAGTCGAAAAATGGATGGACAACCGCGGTTACAACAACATCGACAGCTTCCGCGGCAAACTTTCAAAAAAGAAATCAGAGAATAAATTTGCTTATACCCGTGCTCAGTACATAGATTTCATGATGAATGCAGGAGATATTATAAAGAAGTATCCTTCGCTGAGCTGATCAGCCACGCGGACAGTAAAGAGAGACGGATGGCCTCATTGAGGCCGTCCGTTTTTGTCAGCAGCCTGTCGTTTCCTCGCAACATGTTAAGGTACAGAGAGGCATAATCTTCCGGAGAGGGATTCCCCGGTGCGGACAGCTCAGAGGCGTGCCTTCTGAACAGTGGCACAACTATCTGCATTTCAACCTTCTGCAATTTGTCTCTGAGTCGCTCGATCCTGCTATGACCCAGTGCTAAGTCCTTCATGAGCAGCGGGTTTTTGACCAGGAGTCTGCAAAGGCCCCTCGCACGCTCCTCACCGTAACGTGAAAGGATCAGGCTCAGTGCATCATCTGTCCGTGCCAGTCCTGACAGCGGGGCAGTAATCAACCGGATCTCAGATTCCACCACAGCATCATATATCTCAGCCTTATTGCTGAAATACATGTATACTGTACGCCTGCCGCGCCCTGCCGCCGCCGCTATCGTCTCCATCGTGGTCCTCCGGAGCCCTGAGGTGGCAAACAGGCCCGCTGCCACATCCACTATCATTTCACGCGTGCCTCGTTTCGTCATTGCACAAATTAAGAAATATGTGCAAAGGTAGCAAAGCATGGAAATTATGAATTAATTTTAGCGGTTTATTCATTTAACGGACAGTAATGAGAACGTTTTTTTCTGTTTTATTATGCCTGTTGCCCTTCGCGGCAGGCGGGCAGATTGTTGTTAATAAACCGCTGAGTCCCAGGCTGACAGGTTATGATATCAATGCGGTTCTGGATCCTGTGAAACACACTGTGAACGGCCGGATGACAGCATTCTGGGTCAATCACTCCTCCGCCCCGGTAAGTGAAGCGATGATGCATATGTATCTCAATGCCTTCAGCAGCAACCGGAGTACGTTTGCGGCGCATGGACGATGGTCGGCAGCCGGCAATGACGGATGGGGATGGATTAAGGTAAGTTCTGTCACCGACGGCATCGGCAACGATCTTATTGATTCCCTGAGGTATGTCTCGCCAGATGACGGCAATACTCATGACAGGACAGTGATGAGGGTTGGTCTTCCCGTCAGCGTGGCGCCCGGAGACACTCTGACACTGCACATGGAATTTATCTCAAAGCTCCCCTCGCCGATTGTCAGGACCGGGTATGAGGATGATTATCATTTCGTGGCGCAGTGGTTTCCGAAATTCGGAGTATACGAGACGGCCGGGATGCGTCAGCGTGAGACGGACGGATGGAACTGCCACCAGTTTCACCCCACCTCGGAGTTTTATGCAAATCATTCAGTGTACAACGTATCGGTTACACTTCCCTCTGATTTCGTGACCGGATCCGGAGGGATTCTGATTGAGGAGATTGATCTTGGCGACGGTCTGAAAAAAGTGGTCTGGAGAGCCGAGGATATAGTAGACTTTGCCTGGACTGCCTGGCCGGGATACAAGGTACTGACAAGAAAATGGCGGGATGTTGATATTACCCTGCTCACAACAGAGGCTGCACTCAAAAAGGCAGACAACCAGTTTGAGGCAGTGATTCATGCACTCGAGTATCTTGATGAGAGGGTAGGGCCCTATCCCTGGCCTCATCTGACATTCGTTGATCCGCCACTCTCCGGAGCAGGAGCAGGAGGGATGGAGTATACCACCATCTTCACTTCAATGGGCGGAGGTGCCGTTCCGTCGTTCCTGAAGATGGCCGAGATGGTTACAATCCACGAGTTCGGCCATGCTTATTTCATGGGCATACTGGCCAGCAATGAGTTCGAGGAGCCGTGGGTGGACGAGGGGATCAATTCCTACTGGGAACAGCGCATTGTTGATCATTACTATGGCGACGGATACGGCCTCCTTAAGCTTCCGTTCATCAGGATGTCGGATACCGACCAGGGGCGACTGAGTTACATCACCTCCCCGGGACACAACCTTGCTACCAATGACCTTCCCTCCTGGATGTATCCTCACAACAGCTATTCCACAATGTCGTACAACAAGGCAGCAGTCTGGCTGCATACACTGGAAGGTATAATAGGAACGGAGACCATGGATAATGTCTTCAGGGAGTATTACAGGCGTTGGGCCTTCAGGCATCCCTCCGGAAAGGATTTCATTGCCGTGGTAAACGATGTGGTGAAGACCAGGCATGGCGACAGGTATGGTGAGGATATGAACTGGTTTTTCGACCAGGTGCTCTACGGCAGCGGGATATGTGATTACCGGCTTTCAGGAATTACCAGCAACAAAATCCGGAGTTACTCCGGTGTTGTAGAGGGAGACTCGGTGTCATACACCCGCAGTGAACGGTCAAGTGACACGCTGTACCTGTCAAGGGTAAGCATCGAGAGACTTGGGGAGGTGAAACTCCCGGTTGAAGTGCTCGTAAGGTTTGATAATGGCAATGAGGTCCTGGAGACATGGGATGGCATTGCCGGCTACCGGGATTTTGATTATACAGGAACCGGCAAGGTGGTATGGGCCATGATTGACCCGTATGAAAAGATTGACATGGATGCCAACCGCATCAACAACTCCTACACACTGGAGCAGAAATATACCGCTTCAAGGCGCATGATGAACAAATACGTGCTTTTCATGCAGATGATGATTTCAATTTTCACTCTTTAAATTTACCGGTATGAGCCTGTTTAAAGCATTGAAAAACGGGGCCGTAAATGCGGTGTCGTCATATAAAATGATACTCCTAGTCTGGATCACAACTCTTGTGCTTGCATTGGCTGTGGCCTTTCCTCTGAAAGCCTCCTTTAATATGATTTTCGGGAGCAGCATGGCCATCGAGCGACTGAACGACGGTTTTGACATCGGTCTGGCCGGTGACATTGGCAGACCATTTGGCGCCATTATGGCATCGCTGTCTGCAGGCGCTTTCGTTGTAGGTACAGCAGGATTTTTTCTGATGACATTCTTTGCCGGAGGACTTTTCAGACGATTTACACTGGCATGGGGAGGACTGCGGGTTTCGGAGTTTCTCAGGGCATCAGCAAGCAACTTCATTCCTTTCCTTAAAATAGCTCTGCTGATGATGTTTATCATCGGAGCCTATACCTTTGTTATGATCGGGTTGCCCGGAATCCTGAACATGACCGTGTCAGGTTCACAGATGCCGTCGGGCAGGTTCATGTACCTCTTCTACGGGTTGTGGGCTCTCGGATTGCCTGTCTGGCTTGTAGTTGCCGATGCCTCCCGGAGATGGATAGCATCCACCGGTTCGAAAAAGGTGTTCAGGGCCATTGGCTCAGGATTCCGCTTATTGAGAGAAAGGTTCTGGCTCTCATACCTGACCGTGCTGGCTGTCTTTCTTCTCAATACCCTGTTCATTGTCGTGACCTTCTGGTTCGCTGCCAGGGCACTGCCTGACAGGGGAATGGAGGTGTTCCTCTTCTTTTTAGCAGCACAATCGCTCTTTATCCTCCGGCTCTTCATGAAAGCCTGGAGATACGCCGCGGTATGCGAATCGGCACAATAGTTATAAATAGTGATTTTTCCGGCAACAGGGAGCACCCAGAATGATTCCTGACAGTTGGCTTGCTTAACCGGCTGAAAAATAGAATATTGGCTATATCTAAGGAGTCTTGACTTAATAAAAATTGTTAAATTTTATATTTTTTGTCAATAAGCATGTTTTTTTAACGGGTTGCTGTTATATATTTAACTTTGAAAGCAAACGTTTTTTTTGACTTATAAAGTGTAGGAGCTACACTTACCCTGATTACTAACTTAACAAGATTATCATGAAGAAAGGATTTTCTGCAGCTGTACTGACAGGTATGTTCATCTTATTGATGGCTGCGATGCCATCAAGGGTGCTTTCGCAGGCAAAACAGCCTGTGCTCAAGGGTACCGAGCGTGTTAAAATGTTCAGTGCGCAGGCTGAGATGAAGGAGTCATCGCCTTATAAGGATATGCACTGGCAGTATGTCGGCCCGACGAACATAAGTGGCCGGTGCACTGATGTCGAGGCAATCTCCCCCAGGGGAGGACAGTATATAATATGGGTAGGTTCTGCTACCGGCGGCGTATGGAAGTCGGTCAACGAGGGAACCACCTTTGAACCTGTCTTCGATGAGATGCCAACGGCTTCGATTGGTGACATAGCCATCGATCCGAAGAATCCGGACGTGGTTTGGGTTGGTACCGGTGAGGCTAATATTTTCCGTAGTTCCAACGCCGGCTGTGGTGTTTACAAGACCACTGACGGAGGCAAAACCTGGAACCTGACAGGTCTGGAGAACACCCATACGATAGGAAGGATCAGGATTCATCCGGAGAACACTGACATAGTATATGTTGCATCAACTGGTCATGAATGGACCCCGAACGAGGAGAGAGGTCTTTACAAAACCGCTGACGGTGGTAAAACCTGGACGAAGATCCTTTCCGTGAATCAGAATACAGGTGTCTATGACGTAGTTCTTGACCCGCGGGATCCCAATACCCTTTATGCCACAACCTGGGAGCGCATGAGGCTGAAGTGGAATGATCCCCGAACGTTTTCCGATACCCGTAATTGCGGTGTATGGAAATCGGTTGACGGTGGCAGGAACTGGAAGGAGATCAATGTCGGCCTGCCTGCACCTCAGAACCGCGGCAGGATCGGTATCGATGTTTCACTATCAAATCCCGATGTGCTTTACCTGCTTCTTGACAATTACGAGATAGCATACATTGCAAAACCCGGAGAACTCGATTCCTACGGACGTCAGAAGCAGGACGTCATCAAGGGTGCCACCGTTTACCGTTCAGACAATGCCGGAGCATCCTGGAAGCAGGTCAGCGGGCTCACAGAAGAGACGAAAGTGTACATGGAGCGCCACTCAGGAACCTATGGCTGGGTCTTCGGTCAGATCAGAATTGATCCGAAGGATGAAAACACAATCTATACACTGGGTATTCAGCTTCACCAGTCTGTTGACGGAGGAGCCACCTTTAAGATTCTGCGGGGACCTCATGCTGACCATCATGGTCTATGGATTGATCCGAACAACCCTAATTATATTCTGAACGTTCAGGACGGTGGTCTTACCATTTCGTATGACAAGGGGGCCACGTGGAAATATCCGATTGATGTACTTCCTCTTGCACAGTTCTACAACATCGCATATGACTTCAGCGTGCCATTCAGGGTCTTCGGTTCCATTCAGGATCATCACAGTTTTTACGGCAGCGTTGACCTTTCACGTGGACGCGACAGGGTAATGCCTGTAGAGTTCACCAATACCCTCGGTGCAGAGGGCAGCTCTCATGCAGTTGATCCCCGTGACAACAATACAATTTATTCAAGTACTTTCTACGGTGCTCTCGCCAGGGCAGAAGTTGACAACTACCCTGCCAGCCGTAAGGACCTGCTCCCGGTCAGATTTGCGGATGAGCCGCGTCTCAGGGGTCAGTGGGTAGCTCCAACACTGCTGTCACCGCATAATCCTGACATAGTATATCACGGCATGCAGTATGTGATGATGTCCCGAGACAAAGGCAACACCTGGGAGTTCATCAGTCCTGACCTTACTTTTAATGATCCGAAAAAGATGGGTGACATCAGCTACCAGACCATTCAGACGCTTGATGAGTCGCCTCTCAGGGCAGGATTACTCTATGCTGGAACCGATGACGGCAGGATCTGGCGCACAAAGGATGGCGGCAAGGTCTGGACCGAGTTGAAACCGAAGAATGTACCTGTAAGGTGGGTGTCTCGAATAGTGGCATCGAAATATGACCTGGGCACGGTTTACATGACCCAGACCGGAAGGCGCGATGACGATTTCCAGGTATATATATGGAAGTCAACAGACTTCGGAGACACATGGACTGATATCTCAGGTAACATTCCGGTGGGGCCGGTAAATGTGATCCGTGAAGATCCGGTGAGGCGTGATATTCTGTATGTTGGTACTGATGCTTCAGTTTATATAAGCAAAGATGGCGGTACGAGATGGGATGTGCTTGGTGATCTGCCTTTTGCCTATGTGCATGATTTGCAGGTTCACCCGCGTGACAACATGATTATAATAGCTACCCACGGTCGCGGCATGTTCGTGCTTGACGCCAATCCTGTCAATGAAAAGGACAAGATACGCAGGCCGAGGTGGTAGTTTCAATTTTCTCATAGTAACCTGGTTGTGAGTTGATCTGTGAGGTTGAGGTCATCAGGTACACTGTAAGTGGCTGTTTTAAACCCTATTAATAACCTAAACCAATCAATTTATGAGAAAAATTCTTATGTTTTTTGTAATGGTCCTTGTCACCGCTTCTGTGGCTCTAGCCCAGACGCGGCAGGTCCAGGGGACCGTCACCAGCGCCGAGGACGGATCAGGAGTCCCCGGGGTAATGATCCAGGTCAAGGGGACAACCGTGGGGGTAATGACCGATTCCGACGGTAAGTACACCCTGAATGTTCCTGCAGGCACAAACACCCTCGTCTTCAGTTTTGTGGGGATGAAGAGAGTGGAGGTAGATATCGCTGGGCGAAGCACGGTTGATGTCGTCATGGAGTCAGACACCCAGGTTATGGACGAGATTGTTGTCACTGCCCTTGGCATACGGACAGAGAAGAAAGCACTCGGTTACTCAACAAGTGAAGTAAAGTCCGATGAACTGACAGCAACCAGGACCAACAGTTTTGCAACGGCCCTGAGTGGTAAGGTTGCAGGACTCAACATTTCCACCACCTCGAGCCAGGCCGGTAGCGGTACCAGGATAGTGCTCCGTGGGGGATCTTCGATCACCGGCTCCAATCAGCCACTGTTTGTTGTTAACGGTGTGCCGTTCGACGCAGACAATTCAGGGTCTTCATCCGGTCTTGCGGATATTGACCCCAACGCCATTGAATCACTCAGCGTCCTGAAGGGGGCAGCTGCCTCAGCTCTTTATGGCAGCCGTGCCGCAAACGGAGTCATCCTGATTACCCTTAAATCCGGCGCCGCAGATCAGAAACCGGTCGTCAACTTCAAGCACACCTCATCCTTTGACAAGATCTATGAGATACCTCTCCAGAAAACATGGGCACAGGGAAATTATAGTGTCGCTGCGCAGGACTGGGTATACATTGACGGTGACAACCAGTTCACTTCCACTTCATGGGGGCCCAGGATATCTGAACTGCCCGGTGTGGAGTACTATGACAGGTGGCAGGTATTCAGGACGGGTTACACGATGGATAATACAATCAGTGTAACCGGAGGAACTGACATGGCCCAATACTTTGTGTCCTATTCAAACACCAATAATGACGGTGTCGTCGGTCCTCTTGGATTTAAAAGGAATTCCATAAATGCCAATACCACCTTCAAATTCACCCCAAGACTCACCGTCTCCTCCAATGCCATGTATTCGAATCAGGATATCGACAGGATGGAAGAGGGTAATGCTAACTACACATTTATCAATACGCTGATAGCTTCACCTCCTTCATGGAATCCCTACCCGATCTACAGGGAGGATGGTACGCTGAGGTTATTCAGAGGCGGTGGACGGGACCCTTATCTCTACACACTTCAGAGTACCGGAAACAATATTACGCGTGAGAGATTCGTAGGCTCACTGTCAATTGAATACAAGATAGCCGAGCATCTTAACTTCAGGTCGGTAACCGGCGTGAGCACCAATACAAGTGTCTCCCAGAATTACAAAAACAAGGGAGGTCTTGTTGAAACACAGGGTGTTTTCAATCGTTACAACAACAGCAGTAAGGATGTTGAATCAACCGAGATGATAACCTATGACAATACCTTCGGAGATTTTACAGTCAATGTCATGGCCGGGCACAATATCGTTCAGAATTACTGGAACTCGATGGAGTTTGAAGGTACCGGTCTTGTTGTTCCCGGGATTTATAACTCTTCGAACGTTTCAACCTATACCGCAGGGTCAAGTTATGGAATGTTCAGGTCATGGTCCCTCTTCGGCGAAGCCAGAATAGGGTATAAGAGCCTGCTTTATTATACTGTTACCGGCAGGAATGACTGGGCTTCAAGTATTAACAATGACTTCTTCTACCCCAGTCACAGCCTTGGATTTGTGTTCAATGAGCTTTTGCAGGATGCTAAATTCCTTGACTTCGGTAAAGTGAGAGTGAGCTATGCAAAGGTCGGAGCACCTGCTTCTGCCTATACAACGAATGTGATCCTCTCGCAGGCATCATCTTCGGACTGGCTCGGTCACTCCTGGCCTTTTAACGGCCAGAACAGCTATCTCCCGAGTTCAACCTATCCCAATCCTGACCTCGCCAATGAGTTCAAGAGTGAGATTGAGACCGGGCTTGAGATGAGATTCTTCAAGAACCGGCTCGGGCTTGACCTGGCGCTATATCACAACTGGAGCACAAACCAGATCCTCTGGCAGCAGCTGCTTAATTCAACAGGTTACGAAGGCGGGTGGATCAATATAGGGGGGATAACCCACAAGGGGATTGAGCTTGGTATTACATCCACCCCAGTCCAGACGAAGGATTTTAACTGGGATCTGTCCCTCACCTGGTCAAAAGACAATTCAATGGTTGATGACCTCGGTGAGAATGATGAACCGATTGATCTCGGCTCCGGCGGTTGGGCAATTGTAGGACAACCTTATCCGGTTTTATATGGTGATGCGTTCCTCCGTGATGATGAAGGAAATCTCGTACTGAGTGACCAGGGATCGACGGGCACAGACAGGACCACTTATGGAAGGCCGATAATTGATCCGAGAGGCAGAAAGATCTTTGGCAAGATTGCTCCGGACTGGGTAAGCAGTATCAGAAACAGTCTCAGATACAAGAATATAACATTTATGGCCCAGCTCGATATCCAGAAGGGTGGGCTCATTGATAACTTTGATGAACACTATCTGACATACTACGGAATGTCTCCGCTACAGGAAAACCGTCCTGAAGATAACCGGATAGTATTCGATGGTGTCATGGGTCACTATGACTATACAAGTCAGCAGGTTGTGGTTACCAACCCGGTTAATACCGAATGGACATACTACAGCAGTTACTATCAGACTGTATGCCAGTCGACAGAAGAGGACAATATCCAGCCCCGTGATTTCATTAAGCTGCGGGAGGTTGCCCTTACCTACAGGATGCCGGGGAAGGTGGCAGATGCTCTGCATCTTAAGGGGCTTGATGTCTCCTTCGCCGGAAGAAATCTCTGGCGCAAGTTTAAGGATGGATTCTCCGGATCTGATGTGGAGACAAACACCAATGGCATTTCCAACGGTAATGCCTGGTTCAATTACAGTTTCCCATCCCTGCGAACCTATGCATTGACTCTTAACATAACCCTTTAACATTCTGTCAAATGAAAAGGATACTTATAAAATTCAGTATAATAGTTCTGGTACTGCTCACTATGAGCTCCTGCCAGAAGTGGTTGGACATTGATTACAACCCCAACGCCATTACCGAGTCTCCGGCAATAGATGAGGGTGTCTACCTTTCCGGTGTTGAGTCGGAATGGGCTCAGCAAGCCGTTACTTTTTTCGTTTGGTGGAACGGTATGAAGGATTGGTTGCTTTGGTATGCATCTGACGGTACTCAGGGTTATGAGACCAGGTTTGAGATTTCAACCGATTATGGTGGCGAGATATGGGGAGCTTATTCAGGAGCACTGATGCACTCCAATGCGCTCTACGAGAAGGCCAAAGAAAACGGTAACAAGCGGTTTCAGGGGATTGGTGCGGTAATTACTGCCTGGCATTGGTTCAATATGGCCGACTACTATGATCAGGCACCGCTTGATGAGGCTCTAAAAGGGGCGGAGTTTCCTTACCCGAATGTTAATTCGCTTGAGGAAATCTACACTCATGCCAATGCTCTCCTTGATGAAGCAGTGGAGTGCTTTACAAGCAGTGACCCGGGGGATCTCGTTCCCACTGAGGCGCAGGACTATATCTATGGAGCAGACTTTGAAAAGTGGACACGTCTCTGTTACTCGCTCAAAGCCCGCTATGCCATGAGGCTGACTTACCTTCCTGGCAAGACGCCGGCAGGCCAGGCCGATCTTGTACTGCAATACCTTCAGAACGGACTGCAAAACAATGATGATATGTGTTCATGGAAGCACCTGGCAAGCCTGCAATTTGACAGTTATATTTACGAGGAATCTTTGTATGATTACTCGGCGGCAGGCATGACTCCATCTTTATATATCGTTGACCTTCTGAATGACCTTAGTGACCCGAGGAGGATGATCTTCTGGACGGAAGCTGAAGCAGGAGGTTATATCGGCCACAGGAGCGGAACATCATCGGTGGCTGGCAACAGACCGTCAAGATGGTCAATGAGTTACTGCACGCAGACCTATCCGGATATGATCATGATGTATTCGGAGAACCTGTTTCTCAAGGCTGAAGCTCATGCCCTGAAAGGTGAATACGGTCCTGCTGAAACAGCAATGAAGGCAGGTATCAGGGCTGACATGGAATACCACGGGGTGCCGGAAGCTGACATCATAACATATCTTGCCCAGCCTGCACTGACAATGCCAACCTCCGTCGAGGCCGCCCAGGAACTTGTAATGACTCAGAAGTACATTGCAAATACCTTTGAGACAACAGAGTCATACTTTGACTTCATCCGCACCGGGTATCCAAGGCTTGATTTCACCACGATCAACCAGGTGATAAACACGAACACCTTCCCAAGAAGAAATCCGTATCCGCCGGATGAGATTGAGAAAAATCCCTCAATATCTGCCCTTGGGCAGCCTGATTACTTCAGGAAGGGTACGGCATGGGACACCAAGCCTTTCAGCTGGAGGTCCGATACAAAATAGTATTTGGTTAACTTTGAAAAGGGCCGCTGATGACAGGCTACTCATTGGCGGTCCTTATTTTTAAACAGTAAAACAGATATCATGCAGAAAACCGGCAGAGGCCTATTGAGAATCATCATTGTGTTTGTAATTGCAGTATCATCCCTGCGGCTTGGGGCCCAACGTTCCCTTCCGGGAGGGTATGATGCCTTCACCTACCGTAACCTGGGAGCATTCAGAATCAGTGCATGGGTTGGAGCAGTGGCAGTGCCCGAGAATCCCGGTGAGAAGCATAAGTACACCTGGTACGTCGGGCCACGCAGCGGCGGCGTCTGGAAAACGGTTAACAACGGCACAACATTCGAGTGCGTATCTGACCAGTTCAATACAGGTGCAATAGGTGACATTGCTGTAGCGCCCTCTGATCCGGAAGTGGTCTGGGTCGGAACCGGCGATGCATTCAATGCAAGGTCATCCTATTACGGCAATGGTATCTGGAAATCTACTGACGCGGGAAAGACATGGACGAATATGGGCCTGAAAAACTCACGCCATATTGCCAGGATAATGATCCACCCAAAGAATCCGTCTACAGTTTGGGTGGCCTCAATGGGCAGCCTTTGGTCAGCCAATGAGGAGAGAGGGGTTTTCAAAACAACCAACGGCGGCAAGAGTTGGGAGAAGGTTCTGTATGTTGATGACAGAACCGGGGTTATAGACCTCGTTGTCAACCCGGTGAATCCTGATATCCTCTATGCGGCAACCTATGAGAAGGAACGTACGGCATGGAATTATGAGCCGGGTGGAGAGAAGAGCCGGATCTACAGGAGCATTGACGGCGGGAAGAACTGGAATGTGCTTTCCGGAGGACTGCCTTCAGGACCCCTGGGAAGAATCGGTCTTGATATTCACAGGGCTGACCCTGATGTAGTTGTGGCGGTGATTCAGAACCTGAACGTGAAACCGGGTGTTGACCCGGATGCACCCGTCCCCTTTGACGAATTCACTGATCACTCATTTGACAATCTGATAGGGGGCGAAGTCTATATCACCCGAGACGGAGGGATGAAGTGGAAGAGGATCAATGATCCCGAAAAGAACGATGTGAGCGGCAAAGCTGCATACAGCTTCAACAGGATCGCCATTGATCCGCTCGACCCCGATAAGGTATATGTAGTGGGAGTGGGGATGTTCTACACCCTCGATGGCGGAAAAACATGGCCGCTTGGCAGGCAGCAGGACCGCTTTCAGACCAACTTCGGTGACAACAGGGTCTTCTGGATCAACCCGAAAGATCCCAGGCATATGATGCTTGGATCGGACGGCGGGATTTATTCGACCTTTGACGGCGGGCTCACCATGAATCACTATTATCACATACCCCTGGGCGAGGTCTACCACGTGGAGGCTGACATGGAGACTCCATACAATATCTACATCGGCCTCCAGGACCATGAGACATGGAAGGCTCCATCCAATGGCTGGGCAGGTGCCATCAGCGCATCTGACTGGGTAATAACGGGCATGTGGGACGGCATGTATTCAAAGGTAGACCGCGAGAACAACAGGTATATCTATTACACCACCCAGTTCGGGTCTCATCACAGGGTTGACCAGGCAACGGGCGAAAGGGTGCCGATCACCCCGGTTGCCGGAAAGGATCAACCTTTTTACCGGTTCACGTGGACAACACCGCTGGCACTCTCACCGCACAATAACGCCATTGTATATACCGGGGCACAGAAAGTGCTTCGCTCCGTTGACCGGGGCAAAAACTGGGAGGAGATCAGCCCTGATCTGACGGACAACGATCCGGGAAAGATCCACGGTAAGGGACACATTCGCTACTGTACCGTGACCACACTGGCTGAGTCACCCGTGAAGGCCGGCATTATATGGGCAGGAACCGATGATGGTCATGTTCATGTGACCAGGGATCACGGCCATACATGGAAAGAGGTTACCGCAGCACTGGCGGAAGCAGGCGCTCCGGCAGGCATGTGGGTCAGCCGCGTTTTCCCCTCGGCCTTCGAGGCTGGCACAGCCTATGTTTCGAAATCGGGTTACACTGATGACATAATGGATCCTCACATTTATGTCACCACTGACTTCGGGGTGACCTGGAAGAGAATCACCTCCGGATTGCCCCAGTTCCCGGTGAGTGTTGTGATTGAAGATCATCGCAATCCGAACCTGCTCTTCGCGGGCAATGACAACGGAGTATATGTCTCCCTGGACAGGGGAGAGAACTGGGAAACCCTCCGGGCAAACATGCCTCCGGTGGTGGTAAGGGATATAATGATTCATCCACGGGAAAATGATCTTATAGTCGGTACCTACGGCAGGGCTGCATGGATCACTGATATCTCGCCGCTGCAGCAGATGACTCCCGAAATCATTACGAAACCTCTTCATCTTTTTACAATTGAACCAAAGCCGCAGATGAACTTCTCGCAGCAGGCAATGTGGGGCAATTACCAGATGACAGGCAGCAACCATCTGCTGACCCCCAATGAGCCCAACGGGCTGGAGATCTGGTTCTACCGCTCTGGAACCCTGAAGGATGAAGCGGTGATCACGGTCACTGACAGCAATGGCGAAAAACGTCATGAGCAAAAGCTGAAATCCGGTACCGGCGTCGGAAAGATCTACTGGAACACGATGAGGGCACAGCCGGGCAAATATACCATTAGTATCACCTGCGGCAGCGTCACTGAGAGCGTTACCGGCACAGTGCTTGAGCAGTGGAGGTGGCCGGTGCTGAATTATAATACACGCGGTGGACTTGGAATTTCAGAACGATAGTGTTTTCTTTGCAGCCCTGATTCAATTTACCGCGCAGTGAACAAGGATACAGGGAGGACAATAAAGGGTATGACGATGAGGACAGTGCGCCGTATTCATCGTCTCACCGCCTCTTTCCTGTCAGTGGCATTGCTCATCGTGGCAGTATCCGGCATCCTGCTCGGATGGAAAAAGAACAGCAACGGATATCTTCATCCTGATTCTTACCAGGGTACCACTACGGATTTTGCCCGGTGGCTGCCGCTGGACTCACTACGGAATATAGCCATAATGACGATGCGTGAGCGTGGCGGGGAGGGGTTGAGTGAGGAAATTGACCGTATTGATATCAGGCCTGACTACGGCATGGTGAAGTTCGTCTTTGCCCATCACTATCACGGTGTTCAGCTTGACGGTGCCACCGGGGCTGTGCTCCAGGTCGAACACCGGCGGTCTGATGTTGTGGAGGACATCCATGATATGTCAATCATAGACAAGTTGCTGGGTGTGGACGGGGAGATTTTCAAGCTGATCTATACTACATTTACAGGTCTGTCACTTTTGCTTTTCACTGCTACGGGTATATTGCTCCGGTACCCTCCGAAGAAAATGAAAAATAACGGGAAACCTGTTTCTGATATTACCGGTCATACCGGAACATGAATCACCTGGCCCGGGCTGTCACAAGGCTGCGTCCCCGGAACTGCCTTGCGACATCTGCAGTTGTTGTCGTATAGATGGTAACCAGCTACATTTCAGGAAATATATAATATATGAAGTCAGCGAGAAGCTGACAGTGGTCCTGACCCGGTGCCACATCTCAATGTCTGATTTAAGCGACTCATTGAACGGTATAGCGTTGAGGATACGGTAGCGCATGTTAACGCTCATCCCTGGGTGGAAGTTTCCGGAGCCTGTGGGCTGCGCGATTAGAGGGTGATCAATAGGAGTTAAGTGCGTTTTCGCTTCCGAAAGTCATCCACCAGCGGACGATGGTGCCAGGGCCGTTTGTCTCAGGCATCACGAATTCACGCCGGCCCTCATTTGTCTTCTCACGGATAAAATGAGTATAATCGTTGTTGGCGAACCACCCCGCGCTGTCCGGGTGAATGCTTCACCTGTCGTACGAGCTGAACTGAACCAGGCGGCAGGAGGGTTCAGGATAGCTGGTAACAGACTCATGGTCAGTCATTTCCCTGAGAAGAGAGCGGAAGGTGACAATGTTCTCATTGATGCATGAGGTGGTGAACAGTAAGAATGCCAGTGCAATAAGGCTGCTAAAAAGTAATCCGGACTTTTTCATGGATCAGGCTTTGGGAATAAAGTTATTCATTCAGCCAAATTATTTACATTGCATGATAGACTTAAACCTTCTGAAATGAAAAAAACACTGATTTTGATGGCAGTGGCTGCATTGATTGTCTCATGCAGGCCTGCCCCTGACGGTTTCCTGAAAACTGATGGACGGCATATCGTTAACGGTAGCGGTGAACCTGTGCTCCTGCGCGGTATCGGGCTGGGGGGATGGATGTTGCAGGAGCCATATATGCTGAAGCTCTCTGGTGTTGCCCCTGCTCAGTATGATATCAGGAAGAAGATCACTGCCCTGGTCGGAGACGAGAGATGCGGGGAGTTCTACTCTGCCTGGCTGGCAAATATGGTTACCCGGCGCGATATAGATTCACTTAAGTCCTGGGGATTCAATTCGGTCAGGCTGCCCATGCACTATAACCTCTTCACTCCCCCGGTAGAATCAGAGCCGAGACCCGGCGAGTTCACGTGGATTGAGAATGGGTTTGAGATGACTGACTCGCTGCTGGCCTGGTGTGCAGCCAATGAAATGTACCTGATCCTTGATCTTCACGCCGCACCCGGAGGACAGGGGAATGACATACCCATTGCAGACGTGGATACCACCAAACCGAAACTCTGGGAGAAGGAGGAGAACCGGTGGAAGACGATTGCTTTATGGCATAAGCTCGCAGAGCGATACAGCGACGAGCCATGGATTGGCGGTTACGACCTGATCAATGAGACCAACTATCCCCTTGAGGGTAATATGGCGCTTCGGAAACTCCTGACGGACATCACGGCAGCAATCCGGACGGTGGATACCAACCACATCATCTTTATTGAGGGCAATCACTTTGCAACTGATTTTGAGGGGCTGACCCCGCCGTGGGACAACAATATGGTCTACAGTTTCCACAAGTACTGGAATGAGACCACCGTTGAGACTATTCAGAAATACCTGAATATAAGAGATGCACATAACGTTCCTCTCTGGATGGGAGAGTCAGGGGAGAACAACAATGAGTGGTACCGGGCAGCGGTTCAGCTCTTTGAGGCTGACAGCATCGGCTGGGCATGGTGGACACTGAAGAAACTGGGGTCAGAGAGCGGGATAATGAATGTTAAGATTCCGGATGGTTATCAGCAGATCATTGATTACTGGAAAGGTGACGGTCCGGCGCCCGCGCCTGATCAGGCGCACAGTACGTTGATGCAACTCACCGAAAATATCCGGATTGAGAACTGCATGGTCAATTACGGGGTGCTGGATGCACTGTTTGGCAGATAGGGTGCTTATCCTCTGCAATTCTTGCAGGCCTGCGGCCAGATGGTTTATGTAATACCTACATCTACAATACTTTACGGTCTACGACCGTAGGCACACATTGACAACCCCGGGGACACAGTGTGCCAACCTCGGAGAGATTGGAGAATTGTATAACCATGCCTCCACCGACAAAAGGGCGGGAGGGTGGGGCCATACCATCTGCAATTCTTGTTGCCCTGCGGGCAATATCCAAACTATGCCATCTTTCTGCGGTTGTTGATGGGTAAGTATAA
>AMWB02125418.1_pt1 | contig 22209 bp, 23 predicted proteins | sample 200311 | NCBI WGS metagenome assembly AMWB02 (sample SAMN02737377, study PRJNA173069) | bioreactor metagenome | biome: anode biofilm in microbial fuel cells | place: USA: California | collected 2010-12-16 | reverse complement strand
GAAAGTGGCTGAGTTATGTGGGTAATCATAAATATACTTGTGATTGATTTTCGTAAGTTATTTTCGTATTAGTAAAATGTGATGATGTCGTAAAAACTCTTCATTATAACCGTAGGGGCACACCTGTGTGTGCCCCTATTTTCTATTTTTCTGATTAGAGTTGGAAGGAAAGCGAGACCATTGCGGTAAATGGTGCGCCGACATTGTAGCTGGTAGATCCGGCTCGACTGTCATCCATAGCGTTGATAGTTGAAACATATTCCTTGTCAAAGAGGTTGGTCAGTTCCAATGCCACCTTCATCTGTTTAAACATGGCAAGTTTTTCCAGGCCATAACTTATGCGCAGGTCGGCGACGAAATAGTCATCGATTTTCTCGGTATTCTCGGCGTCGCCGTATCGCTCCCCCAGGTAGCGGACAGTCGGAATGACCTCTATATTGGCCCAATTGAAAATCAGTCCAGTCTTGATCATCCACTCCGGAGTATCCACCACCTGGTTGTCTTTAGTGTCCAAAGTCGCGCCAGCAAAGGTCAAGTCATCATCATAGGTCAGCGAGGTGTAGGTCGGGTTGCAGTAGAAGGTCAGGTGGTTGCCGAGAAAAACGTTGGTGACCAGTTCGATGCCATAGCTGGTGGCCTCGCCGATATTCTGATAGTAATTAACTCCATTCACGCCAATGCGCGGATCGTGGACCGTGGTCAAAAGGTTCTTGTGTTTGGCCAAAAAGAGCGTCGGGATGATCTCAGCCCGTTCGCTGTGATAGCGGGTCCCCACCTCAATCGTGTCGGTAGTTTCCATATCGTAGCCTTTAAACATATCGTTCAGGCTCACCCCTGCAGCCTGGAAGTCGGCACGGTTGCTATTATAGGTGGTGACCAGAGGTACATAGGCATAGGGGCGAATCTGGCTGCGGCCGTAGCTGGCGGTCAATTCGAGGTTGTCGCCCAGATGGTAGTCGATGCCGAGAGTCGGCAACAGTGCGTCATAGCTCGCCTCCTCGCGATAGAGGTCGGCGGCCTTTACCAGCTGGTATCCCGGAGCTGAGGCGGTATAACCCTGGCTTGCCGGGTCACGGTAGTAGAAATATTTCAACCCGGCCTGCCAGTCGAGGCTACCGTTGCTGCCGGCCAGCTTGAGATACGGGCTGTGAGCGATGCCGTCGTCGTCGTTTTCCATCACCATCCCGTAGCCTTTAAACTGAAAGTTCACCGGGTTGTAAAAACGCTGCGTAATCTCCATATCCGAGTCCTCAAACCAATAGCCCAGTGACGCTGTTATATTGTCAAAGCTGTAGTCGAACTGGGAAATAAAACCGTAGCGGTCGATCTCCCGCAATCGTTTCTGGATCGACCCGCCCATGGAACCGGTACCTTGGAGGATCTCAGTGTTTTCATGCGAAAAATAGGGTTTGACGGTGATCTTCGATCGGTTCGACAAGGTGTAGGGGAGGATAGAGAGCACATCACTGTTGGCATATTCGCCCCGGTTGTAGTCATAGTAGTTGATGTCGGCGGCGGTGCCGGTTTTTGTACCGTTGTAGTCTACTTTGTAGTTAGTACTAAGATCTTCTACCTGGTTGTAGCTGAGTGCCTTGTAGAGGTTTTGTTCGAAATCGTTATGGTTGAACCAGAGCTGAATCTCGTCTTTGTCGTTAATTGGCTGGGACAGCATCAGATTAAGGTTTTTGCGCGGTCCGAGGTCGCCGGAGCCTTTCCATTTGTCCGCTTCGGTGTAGGAAGCAGAGGCGGACAACCGGGTGTTTATATTTGGAAGACTGCCGGAATCAAGGCGCAGGAAGCTGCGCAGGTAACTGTCGGCGCCAAAGCTTTGACTGAAGGTGAGTCCCAGATCTTCTTTCGGCCAGAGGGGGCGCAACTCTATCGCCCCACCCCTGGAACCGACTCCGGTTCCAAGGTCGGCCGGCACTGCCCCTTTGTAAACAGCAATACTCTCCATATTTTCCATGTCATAGAGGTATTCCCGCGGTCCCATGGGATTACCGCCGTAATTGGGAATACCCGCCACCGACAATGCCCCAAGAAATCCACGTACTCCACGAATGCGGATGTTGTTCTGCTCGGCGGCCAATCCGTAGGGGTCGACGCCCTCCACGCTCACCCCAGGCAAGATATTGATAGCTTCGTAGACACTCACTGCGGCCTTTGCCCCCAGGGCTTCAATACCTTCTTTGGTGATCTCACTACCTGTATAGACCGTCTCGTTGGTTTGTTTAGTAGGGGTGATCAGTTTTGTCTCAGTGACGATGATATCTCCGAGAAGGATCGTCTCCGCGGCTTGGACCTGCCGGCACCCGATTATCAAGGCCAGCACGGCTCCTATGTGTAACGCTTTTCTCATGTTTTCTCTCCAGGTTATTTGGTTTGGTTGTTAGAAAAGGCATCCCCTGCAAACTTTCTTTCCGTTTTGGTCATCCATCTTGGTACTCATGGTGGGTTCTCCGCAAAGAGCACAGTTAATCGAAGGCTCGATTAGCGCTTTTTCCGGGATTGATATAATAATTTCACTTATGCTGAACAATTCATCGGGGCGCAGGTCACGCACCCTCTTCGAGGCCATTTCGTGTTTCGTTCGGTATTGTCTCTGTTCTTCGTCGGTAGCCGTGCCCTGGCGGATTTTTGCCAGCAAGGCCCTATGTTCCGGCCCCAGTAGATCTTCTTTTTCAGCCTTTCGGGCAATACGCACACCTTTGCTGTCTGACGATTGAAAAGGTGAAGGCGGTTTTGCCATAGTCACGGTAGAGGAGGTTGCCCTTCCCGAAGGTGCAGCCGGTGATAACCTGGACGACGTCGCAACTACAGGCATCGGTTTCGACGATGGCACGATCTCCTCGTCTTCGGCCCGATGAGCGGACAACCAGTAGGATCGGGTCCATGAGCAGAGCCACTGTCGATTTTCCAAACCCAGACCTGCCAACCTGGACGACGACCTCACCATGACGGACATGGAGATCGACGCCTTTCAGGGCCTTCATTTGCTCCTTGCCGAGAAAACATCTTTTGCTTACTGGGTTTCCGGAGTGGCCAGGAACTCCGAATCCATTCATTTCCGGTTGCCCAACAAGTATCAGAAAGTGAAATTCACCCGAACCTGAGCGCGATTGAAATCCCATTCAGTCGATGCTGCTTTTTCTTTATCGTCACTGACGACATAGACTGCGTCAATGGACCAGGCTTTATTTATCTCATATTCAACGTGGAAATCATGCTCGTCGACTTCTGCATCGGCCGTGCCGTCCATCGGGTCAGCGCCGCCTTCATAATGACCGAAGGTGTATCCAAGACTTAGACCTTCTACACCAATCTCACCAAGATCATAGCCAAGCGACAGGGTATAGGAGCCGGCATCCTGCCCGGCTGCAAACTCATTGGCAACCAGCGTATCGATGTTGGTAAAAAACGGCCCGCCGCCAAAACCGCCAAAAAGTGCATCACCCTCATCTACCGATGCATAATCATAGGCAATTCCTGCTGTAATACCAAACAAGGAGAGTTCAGCCTTCGCCCCATAGAGATTTCCTTCGACCCTGGAACCGATTTCCGCATAGGTCTCCATGTTAGTGTTGTCACTCTGAGTGGCAGCCTGCAGGCCAAGAGTCAAAGTGATGTTTTCGGCTACCTTGATCGGCGCGACGATATCCGCGTAGAAAACATTGACGACCTTATCAACACTATAGAACCACAACCCGCACTCAAACAGGTCGCTGCCGTAACTGCCGCCAAGCATCCATGTACCGTTGGAACCAGGAGCCAAATCATCAAAATCCGCTCTATTGTGATAGTCGGCATCAACTCCTTGCCATTTCGAAAAATAGCCGCCCGTCACGGAAAAATTATCATAATTATAGCCTGCAATCGCTGCTTGAAAGGTATGCGGAGTCATACGGCTATCATCACTGTCAGCAAATGGGGTGTCTATAAGCTGGCGACCCACCCGAGCAGTAAAACCATGCCAGTCTCCATTGATGTACGCCTCACCAAGAAGGTCGTAATATTGTTCCGATGAAGACAGTTCGGCATTGAAATCTTCGTCATCAGGCTGAAGGATACTGTGTGAGGTATAAAAGGCCGCTCCCAGAGAGATCCCGTAAAGAGCAGCCGTTTCAAATTTCAACTGGCCGCCGAGCGCCAGATCGTAGGTTGATTTTGCACCTTCTTCATCCGGATTGAGCCAGATATAACCAACACGAATTTGGCCACTTGCCGTACCTTTGGTGAAAGCTTCCGTGAATGATGTCGCCTTAACCGTTAGTGCCGCCTCTTCGCTTGCCTGTGCAAAGGTAATACTGCTTATCAGTAAGCTGGCAGCAACTACTGAAATTGTTGTTTTTCTGATTTTCATTTTTCTCTTTTCTCTCCCTCTTCTCGTTTTGATGTTGAAAATATCGTTTATCCTTGACTATTTTTTTGCTTTATCCATTTATTCTTTAACGGTATTTTTTTGCGGAGAAACAAAGCATACGAATCAACTGTGCCAAATACTTACAATCGGGTGCAGTGCCTTCGCCGGGAACCTCCCATTCAACCTTCAGGTTACAACCAAGCCCCCTTCAAAATAGAATTCTGTCATAACACTGATAAATGACGACATTTCCATTAGTTTTATCAAACAGCATCAGGCGCAAAGAATGATCCTGAGCTCTTTGAAAGAACAATAGATTCCCCTCCTCAACCTAACATCTGGTCTGTTCGTGAGCCTTTTCCAGGTAAGGATGGGCAAAACTACGGCCGACCTTGACATAGGGAGCATTGGTCAACAGGAAAAAATTCGCGTTTCCTTTTCGAACGGACAGAGTCTGCACCGCCTGCAGGTATTAAGGCAAAAAAATATTAACCGAAAAATTGCGGCATGAGGATGGTCCAAACGACTCCAGATCGAACACGTTTTGTATTTTTGTGTTACATATTCCCTTTTAAAGGGAGCATGTCAATACAAATCTATCTGCAGTTAAAATTTGAATTTGATTTTGATTTTGATCCAAAAATAGACAGCTACTTCGCTAGCGGCAATGCAGTGTAAAATCCACCACAAGTAAGAATGTGACTGATTGTTGAACAAATATTCTTAAAATTTTAGTATCAGAGCAAAAAATTTAGAATGAACAAATGGCAGTTACGTTTATGTCTTTGTCGGCAAACCTCTTAAAAAACAATCGTCAATGAATACAATAGCCGGAAGGCTCTAACGTTCATTAAAACACATTTTATTTTAAGGAGTATGCTATGAGCGAAGGAACACATCCCCATCAACACACTCATACCCATGAGCATGATCATACCCATGAGCATGATCACGAGGCCAATGCCGCTGTTCCCCATAGCCATGCGCATGAGGCCCATGACAAGGAGCCACATGATCACAACCACACATCGTAGCTAGCTTCACCACCACAGATCAACGCGTTAATAATGCCCTGGGAAAAAATACTCAAAAATAAACCCAGGGCTTCCCTGCCCTGCATCATTTCGCTGACAATGATCTAAAAAAATAACACATAATGTTAAAATGTAACACAATCTACTTGACAAAGAAACGCGCTTGGATTAAAAATAACACATATTAAGAATTCGTAACAAATTTATTCTGTAGCGAACAGGGAATAAGTTATCGATTCTTGAACCAGCACCAGATTGATCTGCCATATCAATCATGCCGGGTCTGCTCGACATCAGTCGAGCAGACCTACTGTTCTTGGGTGTATTCAACAATCCTGCCATGATGCAATAAAAATGATCTGCTACAATCGTTACTCTTCTTGCACCGGATCATAGTTTACCAATTGAGGCGCTAAGCCCCGGATAGGAATAATCAGGGCTTCATCATTTTCGTTATTAATGGACTGACGCCAACTAGAGTTTAAAGTTCGGTGACAATGCCCTCCACCCAAAATAGTGAAGACTATCACAACCTTGTCGATCCACTATTTTCAAGCTAGTCCAAAAGCAAATACAGTTGCTTGTTTTGCTTTAATGCAGAGAAATTCCGGTGCTGCTCATAGCCAGGTTTCCATCTCTCACCCCTCGTATGGAAATAAGTTTGTCAGCAAGTTCCTGAACCTCAAGAGCATTACCTTGGACTATAATCACCTCCAAACAATTGTGGTGATCCATATGGACATGAGTCGTTGAGATGATGTGGTGATGGTAGTCATGTTGTATTTCTGTTAACCTTTCCTGAAGCTGGCATTGGTGATGATCATAGACGAGGACAATGACTCCCATCACTTTATGATCCTTCTCCCATTCATTTTTGATAAAAGCTTTTCTTATAAGATCTCGAATAGCCTCAGAGCGATTAGTATATTTGTGTGATTTGATATAGGCATCAAAAATTTCCAGCAAGCTTTCTTCCAGAGAGATAGAAAATCGTTGTAACATTCTAGTATCACTCCTTATTTATACTAAAGAGTTGCGTCGTGATATATTAATGACGTTGTTATGAGTTACCTTTATTTCTCAGAATTAATATTACTACAGCTAGAACGAAATAAAGCTAGGCTATCTGATAACTGACTGATAACAGCTTTTATTATCTTGTGAATTATCGCCCGGGGCTTCGGCTACCAGAGCATATATATGAGTTGTATTTAATCAAAAAATATCGTGATTATCTGTAGATCTTTACTATGTATAAAGCCAACAGGTTAATCAAGAGGAAGGATCTTCAGCCCGTGTTCATGGTTCTGCAAGGCCATGATCCGGCGCATGCAATCGGCTTTGTAGGAATAATCCAGACCGTTGACCGACTGCAGATGATCATCGGCCAGGAATTCGGCGGTTGAATAATCACGAATGATGGTGCCCTGATGCATGACTATGGCCCGGGTGCTGAGTCTTTCGATAAAGAACAGATCGTGGGTAATAAGGATGGTCGTCAGGCCAAGGTTTTCGAGGATTTCAATGAGCAGCTCTTCACCGTCAGGGTCAAGGCTGGCCGTTGGTTCGTCGAGAATCAATATTTCCGGCCGCATACTTAGCGCAGCAGCGATGGCCAGCCGCTTACGTTCGCCCCCGCTCATATTCAGCGGGACCTTGTCTGCAAACCCCTGCAGATGAACCTTGGCAAGAGCTTCCTCAACCCTCGCGTTCAACTCATCACCCTTGATGCCCATCTGCTTTGGACCAAAACCTACTTCCTCCCGGCAGGAGGGAGTAAACAGCTGGTCGGCGGAATTCTGGAAGACCATGCCGACCCGTCGCCATAGCCTTTTCCGTAGGCTGTTTGTTACCGGTTGTCCTTCGACAAAAAAATATCCTTTTCCCTGATTCAACCCGAGAAGACAGGCTGCCAAAGTTGATTTGCCAGCACCGTTTTCCCCGACCAGAGTCAGGGTATCGCCCCGACGAATGATCAGGTTGGCGTCGGATAGTCCAAGCGTCCCGTCGGCATAGCGGAAGGAATAATGTTGCATCTCCATGAGCGGCGGAACCGGCTCAAGAGACGGGGCATGGATTGCACCAACCGGATGCTCATGGGTCTGCTGATAATGATGGTGCACATGAACACTCTGCTGATGGTCAAAGCAGCTGAAACGAAATGTGAAATCCAGGCCGTGCTGCCGCAGCGATTCGCGCTGGGAAACAAGTTGATCAAAAGAGTAATCATGATGGACCGCACCCTCGCTCATGACCACCGCCCGATCACAGAGATCATAAAGAAAGAGCAGATCGTGACTGATAATAATCAGGGTGCCGGAATACTCCTGGAGCAATTCCTTAAATATTTTTTCCTGAAGCGGGTCGAGATTGGCCGTCGGTTCATCGAGAATCAGTACTTCGGGATGCATCGCCATAATGGCCGCAAAAGCAGCCCGTTTTTTCTGACCATAGCTGAGCAGATGGGCCGGTTTATAGCACAGTTTTTCCAGGCCGACCGCAGCCAACTGCTCGAGAACCCGAGAAATAACCGTATCTTCATCAAATCCCTGATTCATCGGCCCGAAGGCCACATCGTCATAGAGGGTGTTACAAAAAAGATGATCATCAGGATCTTGAAAAAGAACGCCGGTGGAAAGCCGCAACTCGGCAAGCATCGACTCCGTCAGAGTGTGCCCGTTATAGCTGATACTCCCTTCTTGACACGAATGAAGGCCATTGAGGTGTTTGACCAGAGTTGTCTTGCCGGAACCGTTCCTGCCGACCAGGGCAATCCGATCACCTGGATAAATTTTCAGGGAAACATCCCGCAGGGCATGGGTGCCGTCCGGGTAACAAAAGGAGAGAGCATCAAGGTCAAACAGCGGTATCTCGCTTTCCACGGGGATATTCTTATCGGACATGAAATGCATGGTGAATTATGAGTCTACGAGTTCATCAAAAGAAAAGATTGCCGTATATTCGGTCGACAGCGAGCAGTACCAGGCCCATCATAATCCACAACCCACCTTTCGCCCAGTCTTTTGCTGTTGTTTGAAAGCGGACAAAAGATGGAAACTGCCCGGAATATCCACGACAGAGCATCGCATCGTACACCCGCTGGGTACGATCAAAAGAGCGAACAAAGAGCATACCGAAGAAATTTCCCATAGCACTCATGGTCGCGATATTTGTGCCCGGTACAAAGCCGCGCACCCGCATCCCACGATACATCCGGGTAATTTCATGCAAAAAGACAAAGATATATCGATGAGACAAAAGAACCATCTGTCCGACCGAATCAGGGATACCCAGGTATGAAAGGCTTTGGAGCGTTACCGCCAGGGGGGCAGTACCCAAAAGCGGCTCCATCATCAAGGCGATCGCACAGGCCTTGAAAACAATGGTTAAGGCCAGGAAAAAACCGGATGAATGAAATGGAAAACTCATCAAGCCCGGCAAATATATAAGGGTCTCAGAACTACGCAGCGGCGAGGTGAAAGGCACGATCAGCAGAAACATCGACAAAAACCCAGCCATTGCCGTCAACCGTTTACCAGCTCGGGTAAAAGGTATATTGCAGGCAGCGACAGCCGGCAATGCTATCGCGAACGCCACCGCACTCCAGCACAGGGAGTGCAAAGAAACCACCATGAAACAATAAAGAAAGAGACTGACAATTTTGATCCGTGGATCCCATTGATGAAAAAAAGAAGATCGATCGGCATAGGCATCAATAGTCGGGACCGACCAATCCGGATCACCGGTTCGAAAAGATCCACGTACAGCACGTGTTCTGCGGACAAACCAGAAACTAAAGACCAATAAAAGCACCAGAAAGACAATAACCGTTGCCAAAACAGTAACCGAAATATGGATTTCCGGATTTACCGTCATTTGAGAAACCGCCCTGTATCCAGAAGTTCGGGCTTTACCCTGAACAAGAAGGAAATGGTGAAGGCGGATACGCCTGCCTCAATGATAAAGACCGGCACATGAGCGGCCAGAGCGATTTTAGCGACTCCCCAGAAATCTTCGCCGGCAGTGGTCAACAGGCAGGCAAGCATGGTCGCGGCCATGGCCGTGCCCAAACCACCACAGACAGCCCCGGCAATACTGTGGCTCAACACGGTTTTTCCACGAATCCTTTGAAAAAGCCAACCGCATAGAAAAGCAGGCAAGCCCATCATCAGCGCATTCGCGCCAAGGGCGGTAAGGCCGCCAAACTGAAAGAGAATAGACTGGAGGAAAAGACCCAGGGTGATTGACAAAAAGGAGACCGGCCCGAGCAGGGCGCCAACGATTCCGGGGAGAATCAGATGCACACTGGTTGGACCGAATGGCAAATGAATTAAGGAGGCGATAAAAAAAGCCGAAGTCACCACCGCAATCTTCGGCAGGTCGTCGTTTCTGACCTGACGAAGACTCCAGGCGGCCCCAACAAAGGAAACGGCATAGGAAGCTAAAGCCACTGATGTCGGCAGTACACCGTCGGAAATATGCATGGCTTAGTTTCTCTCTGAAATATTTTTTTTGCGAGAGGCAACATAAGCGGCCACTCCGAAAAGTCCCAGGATATAGCCGAGACCACCCATGATTTCGCGAATACCTGGATTCTCAAGCTGTTGGCCCAGGGCGGCAATTTCCCGTTTAATCTGCCGGAGTTCACGGGAATTCTTGGTATCCTGTTCTTGCAAAAGAGCAATGACTTTTTCATATCCCTCTCCCGCGGCTACCCCGGTTACCGATTTTTCCGCCGGGGCAGCGGTTTGCTCATCGGCCGGAACCGATGACGCCAGGCCCAGGAACACCGCGCACAAAGCTGCAAAGGCTGCTATCCACACAGTATTTCTATTGTTTCCTGCATTTTTCCTATTGCTCATGACCTTTCTCTTTTTTACATGTCTGCTTTTTTGAGTAGATAACTGTTTTTATGCCCCATGGATGCATTGACAACAATGGTCAAATCTTCCTTAACCGCAGGTAGCGGGAAGGAAAAAAGACCTTCCTGATCGGTCTTTCCCTCCAGCAGTTTCGCACCGGTCCCATTAAGTACCTCTATGGTACCGGATTCGACTTTTCTACCGTCCGGAAAGTAACTTTCCGTATATACAATATTATTTTCCACATAAGCAAAGATGTTAACCTTGTGGGCCATTGCCGGTACGGCAAGAAGTAGAAATACAAGCAACATCATCAACACTGGGACTGTCTTGGTCAGATAACGAGGCAACATGACACAACTCCGATTAAACTTAGATGTGATGGAAAGAAAGGGCGATGTTGCCATAACAGCATCAACGCCCAATTGATTTCTAGTTTATTGCAAATCTGTTGTACGTACCCAATAGACCGCACCGATTTCAATCCCTTTCTCGACACCGTCTTTTTTCATTTTTACAGAAGCCTCATTTAAGGCCGCGAATCCCCACCATCCTGCCTTGGGCATGGCATAGGAAAATACACCGTTTGCGTCGGTCTTCACCAATTGCGTAACAAAGGGATCACTCGGCGGGTGGATCTTGCTTTTATTGCCCGGGAATTCGTTCAAATACTCCACTTCAACTTCAATACCGGCTACCGGTTTCCCCTTGACCAACACCTGCCCGGTAAAAATATTGCCGGTCCAGAAACCATACGGACGAGTCAAAGGAACAATCTCCGTCTCAAGCCCGACCGGTTCGTCCCAGCCTTCCTCAAGTCCCAGAGCATCGACACAGACCTTCGTATAATGGATAATAAAAACATCTTCGGCCGGCTCCCAATAAGGAGTGGGTTCAACATAGAAGGTATAATCTCCAGGGCGTTTGATCTGATAGTCACTTTTCCAAAAGGTGAATTCCTTATCCTGATCAGGACTTTTACCCTTAGCCGCGACCAGGGTCGACAACAAGTCGGTCTTCTGACCACCGTGCAACACACCGAACTGTTTCGGTTTTTCCATTTCCATATAATGACCTTCCATGGGATGGAGAAATTTAACTTCCAATCCCAGCTTCTTATCATCACTCTGGCTGATTATGTCGTCGGATGGTATCAAGGTCCCGAAATGGGCGAATCCGCTGGTTGCCATACCCCACAAGCATATGCCGGCTGCAGTTGCGGCAACAAGTTTCTGCACGTTCATAACTCTCTCCTTTTTGGACTTTTTCAGATAACTGCTTTCTAGGCGAAATTAGAAATTAAAGGTTTTTACAAGCTTTTCAAATACCACGTTCTGAGAATTCGTCTTACCTGGTGACGACAAAAGAGCAGCAAAAAAACTGCTAAAACAATCTTCCTGCGCGGGGGATAAAAAGCTCGTACCACATACAATAAAAAACAATTATCAAAATATGACAAATTTTTATTTCGTAGCACTATTAAAAGGATTTGGCCGGCATGTCAATACCATTTTGCCGCTGATAAGATGCATTGCAAGACGCAAACCCTCCAACGCCAAAGAGCCATGACGATATAAATCACCTTCAGGTTTTCGTGTAATATCTGGAATCCAATTGCGCAAGTTGGTGCGCCAAAAAATAGGAATCCACCCATGAAATAACAGATAACACTTTGTTTATAATATACAAAAAGCGAATAACACTTTTCTGTTTTTTGTGTCATAAACCGCTTGAAAAATAATCCCGACTTGCTATAGTACCACTAATTATAATTTCGTATTATTTTTTGACTCGCTCGACAACGCATTGAGGGATAAATGGAGTTACTTAAATCTTTAATCGAATACGGCATCATCGGCCTGCTTGCCTGTATGAGCCTGGTCGCGGTGTCGGTAGCTATCGAGCGGTTTCGTTTTTATAAGGGGCTGCGTCCGGAAGAATTTGCCAACCGCAGCCTTTTGGAGTTGGCCGTAACCCGCCGCCTGCATATCATCGCCACCATCGGCAGCAATGCACCTTACGTCGGCTTGCTCGGCACCGTACTTGGCATCATGCTCATTTTTTATACCATGGGTCAGGAAGGGATGGTCGATTCAGCCCGGATCATGACCGGATTGGCCCTGTCGTTGAAAGCCACTGCCGCAGGACTCCTGGTCGCCATCCCGGCGGTAATCCTCTATAACCTTCTTCTCCGGCGAGCAAAAGAAATGCTTCTGGCCTGGGAAACGCAACATGGATGAAAGGGGCTTCGACGGTATCAATGTGATCCCGTTCATTGACATCATGCTCGTCTTATTGACGATCGTCTTGACCACGGCGACTTTTATCGCCAACGGCATCATCCCAGTCCATCTACCCAAAGCTCAGCACGGTGGAACAGACGGTCGAGGGCTAAGTATTACCATAGACAGGGAGGGCGCGATCTTTTTCCGGAACAATGAGCTCGACCCAGCGGGTCTCCGGGCGGCCCTTATAGTCGAAGATCACCAGACGCCACTTCTCATCCGCGCCGATAAAGCCGTGGCCCTGCAGTCCTTCGTTGATGTCCTGGATATCGTCAAGGACCTGGGTTTTACCAAGATGAGCCTGCAAACGGAGATGACTCGATGATGAAGCACGGGCAGGCATGGGTAGAATCATTTGTCCTGCATAGTATTTTGGCCGGGCTTATGATTGTGCTTGCGGGCACTATAAAACCGCCGCCCAAGACAATACATCTCGATTTTTCCTTGTTGGAAAAAATTGTCGCTCCGGTACGGCAAGAATCCCCTATCCCTGAAAAAGCGGCCATATCGAAACCCAAAACCAAACCTGAACCGGCGCCACAACCCCGGCCGAAAATCGTACCCACTCCGCCTGCTCCCACTCCTCCCAACAAGGTCAAAGAAATTAAACCAAGGTTGGCGGCGGTTAAACCAAAGCCGGTAGTTCAACCAAAGCTCACAGCTGTTAGGCCAAAGTCGGCAACAGTAACCACCGCGGCAAAGCCCTCCACAATCCCCGAAGTGTCTCCACAAGCGGCTGTAGTTTCGCCACCGCCCCAATATCTTGCGCAGAAAGAGCCGGCAAATGGGAAAAAGGCGATTCCTTCGGCACAGCAGGGCATGGACCTCAGCCAGGTTAACGCAAAACTCCAGAACTATTTCAGCATTGTTCGCCTGCGTATAGAGAAAAAGAAACGTTACCCTCTCCATGCCAGATCCCGTCGACTGGAAGGAGAAGTCTCCGTCCGCTTCGTTTTGAACCCCGACGGACGGGTTTCAGCGGTAGATGTCAGCAAGAGTTCCGGCCAGGATTGTCTCGACAGAGCTGCCGTCGAAGCGATACGGCAGGCAGCTCCCATGCCTCGACCGCCTGATGGCCTGCTTAGCAGCGCCACCTCCATGGAATTGACCATCGTCTTTAAGCTCACCTAGCGTGAGCTACCGCATAACCACTCAATTGAAATGGAATTTTTCATCTCGCAAGGGGAAGTGAAAATTTTTCCCCTTCGAAAAACACTGCACAGCAACAAGGAGCAAAAAATGTTTGATGAAACGACCTGGCAACAATGTGTAACTTTTCATGGTCATACCTGTCCCGGACTCGCCATCGGCTACCGGGCAGCACTGGCGGCAAAGGACCGCATGGATATCACCTTCTCGGCTGATGAGGAGATAGTTTGCGTGACCGAAAACGATGCCTGCGGTGTTGACGCCGTTCAGGTTCTGACCGGCTGCAGCACCGGCAAGGGCAACCTGATTTATCGTGGCACGGGTAAAATGGCCTTCAGTTTTTTCAGCAGGAAGAGTGGGACCAAGCTCCGTGTATTTTTTAAAAAGCCAATGAAGAGAGGCGAGGAGGTTGACAGGGTGGAAATGCAACGCTTCATCCTTGCCGCACCGGACGATGACCTGTTCTCATTTTCCACACCATCTTTCGCCCTGCCCACCGGTGCTCGTCTCTTCACGAGTGAGATCTGTGAAACATGCGGTGAGGCCGCACCGGAACACAAGATTCGCCTGCACGAAGGCAAGAAGGTTTGCCTCGACTGTTTTCCCGACTACAACAGGGGGTGGTAGAAAATGGTCGCCGTTCAGGAACTCAGCCACATACAGAAACAACAAAAAAACTTCTGGGAAAATATGGCCAATCATTATCCTCTGCCCTTCGATCGAAAAACCCTGGAAGATACTCAGAAAATCATTGCCATTGCCGAAACGGCAGGTGTGCAAATCGATGGTGCTAAGATCCTGGATATCGGCTGTGGCACCGGCAACTATACCCTGCCGCTGGCCCTGCGGGCAGCCCATGTTACCGGTATCGATACTTCCGAAAAGATGCTTGCCTGCTGCAATAGGGAAAGAATGACCCGCAACTTTAAGAATGTGAGCATTTTGCAATTCGACTGGAGAGAAGGAAATATCGAATCCCTCAGTTTTCCCGGGGCATTCGATATCGTCTGGGCATCCATGACACCAGCCATCCGTAGCAAAGACGATCTGGCGAAAATGCGCCGTTGCGCAAAAAAGTCGTGTGTTTATATCGGGTGGGGAAATATTAGAAAAAACGAACTACTGGAAGAGATCTTTGCCGTCCACCACCGTACTTTCGAGCCTCCGCCCGGGGCCGCCACGATAAAGGCCATGCTGCATGCCCAGGGTATCCAGACCCAGGCGACTCTAGTCCGCAGTCACTGGGACTGGCAGGGAACAGTGGAGGAGGCATGCATAAATGCTGCCGGATATCTTGAAGCCTCGATGAAGACCGAATTAAGATACGATATCATCCGAACGATTATGTCCAGACATTGTCAAGACAGCGTGGTGAAACACAGGACACATGTGGAATTGGAGGTTCTGGTATGGCAAGAATACTGATTTTCATCCTCAACGTAATTTTACTCTTTGGGATACAGATTCAGCCAGTCACTGGATCTGCTGCCACGGTAGAGGTGACCGACATGGCAGGCAGAAAGCTGCAGATCCCCACCGAGATCAAGAAGATTGTCCCACTCGGTGCGGCCACTCGGTATATGGTATATCTGCAAAGCCTGGATCTGGTGGCGGGCATGGAGGCTATTGAGACGAAATGGACCGCGGCAGGACGCCCCTACGGCCTGGCCACCTATGAAAAGGCCAAGGCTTTGCCGGTTATAGGCGAAGGTGGCCCGGGTCGCCTGCCCGATTTCGAGAAAATAATTACCGTCTGGCCCGATCTGCTTCTTGCCATGGGCATAGACCTAGCACAGGTTGAAACCATTCAGCAGAAGACCGGCATCCCGGTCTTTGTCCTCAGTTACGGCATACCTGGAACCATTGATATGGCAACAGTCAAAGAGGCGCTTCATATCCTGGGACACCTTTTGCAACGCGATGTTCGCGCCGATCAGCTTATCACTTATATAAATTCCCTGGAAAAAGATCTAGCCTCCCGCACTGCAGCCATCCCCGACAGTGCCCGTCCCAGATCCTATGTCGGGGCCGTCTCTTATATGGGGGTGCAACCGATCACCAGCACCGAGTCGCACTTCGTCCCGCTGGCCTGGGCCGGTGGCCGCAATGTCGTGGATGAGGTCGGCCGCACTGGGCATTTCTTCATCGATCCAGAGAAGCTTCTGGTCTGGAACCCGGACGACATCTTCATTGATGCGGGCGGTTTGGAAAAGGTGGTCGACGGTTTTCGAAAAGATCCTGAATTCTATCATCGGCTCAAAGCAGTCAAAGAAGGTCGTGTTTTTCTGATAATGCCCTACAACAACTATCACACCAATATCGAGATCGCCTTAGCGGATGCCTGGTTTATTGGCAAGTCACTCTATCCTGACGCCTTTGCTGACATAAATCCTGCTGTAAAAGCCGATGAGATTTTCTCGTTTTTCATAGATGTCAAAGCCTATGCGGCTTTGAAAAAAGAATATCACGGCTTCGGCCGGGTTCGGTTCGACGGTGATGGCCTTGTTATCTACTGATCAGCGGATCACTTCCGGTTACCTGCATTTATTGAGACGCAAGAAAGGTATTGGCTTATTACTTTTTGCGCTGTTGATGATTGCCGCACTCTTGTCTATACGGACCGGCTCCTTGCCGACCAGTGACGCCGAAGTGATCAAAACACTGCTCTCCTTCTGTAGGGAAGGTCGAATCGGCCATGTGATCTGGAATATCCGATTACCAAGAACCGTTGCAGCCCTGCTTGCTGGGGCAGGGCTTGGAATGGCCGGAGCGGTGATGCAGAATATCCTGAAAAACCCTCTGGCTTCACCCTTTACTATCGGCGTCTCTCAGGGTGCCGCTTTTGGTGCCGCCTTTGCAATTATCATTCTTGGGGCGGGTCAGACCCAGCTCGCCGGAACGGATATGGTCACCATAGCATCTCCCCACCTGGTCGTGACATGCGCCTTTATCGGATCGCTACTCACGGTTATTTTCATCCTGACACTTTCATCTTTGAAAGACATCTCCCCCGAGGCGGTCATCTTGGCGGGAGTTGCACTGAGTGCCTTTTTCGGGGCCGGGACCATGTTGCTACAGTACTTCGGCGACAATGTCCAGGTGGCCGCTACGGTCTTCTGGACCTTTGGCGATCTGGGCAAGGCAGGCTGGCTCGAAAACGGCATCATTTTGCTTGCCGTCGTACCGGCAGGAATCATTTTCATTGCCGATCGCTGGAATTACAACGCATTGAAATGGGGAGATGATGTCGCTCGCAGCCTGGGTGTTCCGGTGCGGCGGCTGCGAGTGACATCCATGATTCTCGCGGCTTTTACCGTGGCAGTCAGCACATCGTTTCTGGGAATAATCGGCTTTGTCGGACTGATGGCACCTCACTTGATGCGTTTTGCCGTCGGTGACGACTATCGCTACTTGATCCCCTCTTCCGCCGTCTGTGGGGCCCTGTTGTTGCTGGTTTCCGACCTTGTAGCCCGCACAATCATTTCTCCGGTAATCCTACCGGTAGGGATCATCACCTCTTTTGCCGGAGCTCCGCTCTTTCTGTATATGCTAGCCAGAAAGAAGAGGATGTGACCCATGCTTCGAACCAAGCACCTCACCTTTGGTTACGACAACCGATTGATCCTGCAGGACCTGACCCTTCAAATGGCAGCAGGCCGATTTATCGCCATCCTCGGTATCAACGGCTCTGGGAAATCAACTCTTTTGAAGAATTTGAATAACATTTTGCAGCCAAAGTCCGGGACCATCCTGGTGGATGGCAAAGATTTAAAGACGATGAGCGGCAACGAAGTGGCGCGACATATCGGTTATATGCCGCAGAAATCGACTCCCTCTTCCTGTACGGTATTCGACGCCGTCCTACTGGGACGCAAGCCGCATATTTCCTGGAATGTCAGCGAAAGGGATCTCAAGGTAGTCGGCAACACCCTGCAACGTCTCGGTCTCGAAGACTATGCCTTGCGCCGAACCTCCCAGCTCTCCGGAGGCGAAATGCAGAAAGTGGTTATTGCGAGGGCCCTGGCTCAGGAGCCGAAGATATTGCTTCTGGACGAACCGATCAGCCACCTGGATATCAAAAACCAGATGGATACCCTCTCGCTGCTCAAGAGAATTGCCGCAGAACTGCAATTAACAGTAGTGGTCGTCATCCACGACCTGAGTCTGGCTCTGCGTTTTGCCGACCGGTTCGTGTTGCTGAAAAATGGCACCCTTTTTATCGAAGGCGATCACCAGATAATTACCTCGGAAAGCATCAAAGAAGTGTTTCACATTGACGCGGAGATCCATCAAATCGGCGGGGTGCCGGTAGTAGTTCCGACTTATGCCAACTGAATCCGAAGAAAACTCTGTACTCTGTAATTTTTATTTTTCACATTGACAATATGACTCTTATCCTGAATAAAATGAGCAAATCTGTGACAGAGAAAATCGGATAAATAAGATCGATAACAAACATTAAAATAACGCTTATGTATACTTCTCTGCCAGTGGATCTTTGCAATTTTGAAACATTGCACCAAAAGGTTCAAATTGCCCACTATCCGTCAAGGTGCAAAAATGCATGCCACTTTTGCTTCCCAGCATCAACAACGGCTTGGCCTTTTGCATATCGAGAGCTCCGTCTGTCGTCAAGAACTTGTCATCGACCTCAAGGCGCAAGACCTTACCCATTAAAAGCGTGTATTCATCTTCCTGATACAGTTTTGCAAGTTCGCACTCCATCCAGGCATAACAACCGGCAATTCCCGGGGCTTTAATTGTTTCCGACGGTTTCTCCTTCAGATCGGCCACCTCGAATTCATCAATCTCGGGCGAAGAATATTTAGCTGTAGGAACCACCTTATCCGTCAAATCGACTCCGGGAAGGTTCACGACGAACTGCCTGGTTTCCAATATATTATCCAATGTATCCCGGCGTCGTGCCGAGGCCAGGCAAATCAAATCCAATGGCCGTAGAACCGGCATGATGCAAGAATACGGTGCGATGTTGCGGATGCCGGATTTGCTGATACTTGAAATAAAGGCCACGGGTAGCGGCATGAAACCTTCCCTCATAAATGGCTTAAAAAGCATATCGTTTCCTCAAAGTCGAAATTATTTTGTTCTTAGCATACCGCTTATTCCATTAGTTCTTTATCAGTCCCGCCAGCTCATATGGATTTTCACCGGCCTGGGTAATACCATCATAGAGTCCTTCATTCAGATCAAATTCAGCAGCTGTAGTAACAAAACGGTCAGGCTCATCCAGATGAGGAAGGACAGACAATACGGTAGCAGCTTTAGGACTGTCTTTTGGCGACAGAGCCTTGAGTTTTTTAAAATCGAAGGCCAAGGCATACCCTTTGCCGACTTTCCTTTTCTCATCCCAGACCAGCACTATTCCGGCTGGATCAGCAAAAGATATTCTATCGATCTGCACTTTTGAGAGATGCTTTACAACCATTCCCTGTTTTCCGGGGGTACAATCGAGAAGAACTTGCAAAGCATCTTCCTTGCACCACGTCGGACTTGCAATAATGGTATAACGCTCTCCTTCCTTTAACGGATAATGGTTTTGGATATAATGGGCAATCAGATACCCAGAGGTCAATCCCGGGCAGATATGATTATGCAATTCAGCGCTTTTAAGAAAGTCGTAGGGACCTCCTTCGGCCCACACATCTGCGATGGCTGCCAGGGTAAACATGTCCTTACCTGCAAAAAATCCCTTCGATTTTTCCCAGAACGAAGGTTTGGAAATTTCCGCTGGACTCATATTCAACTTCTCGCTCACCCACTGCTTCTCTTCCTTGCTGATTATCACGGCATTTCCGTTAGTTTTGTCAAACAACATCAAGCGCAAAGGATGATCCTGAGCTCTTTGAAAGAACAACAAATTCCCCTTTCCTACCGTACACCCGGTCTGCTCCTGAGCTTTCTCAAGGTATGGAAGGGCAAAACTGCTGTCGACCTTGACATAAGGAGCATTGGTCAACAGGAGAAAATTCGCATCCCCTTTTCGAACACTCAGGGACTGCACCGCCTGCGAAAGATTTTCCTCATAAGTAGCAGCAACAGAATTGCCGCTGAAAAGTAATGGGAACAAGACAAATAACATAACTGAAAGGATAATTTTCTGACGCATAACATCTTTCTCCTTGTATCGAAAAATTGCAGCATGAGGAAGGATTTTAAAACACCCCCGCTGAACACGTTTTATAGTTTTGTATTACTTTTTCACTTTTCAAAGGGAGATGTCAAGACAAATCGGTGCCGCCTCCTCAACAGGTATCGATGGCATGGATTAACTCTTTGCGGTTTTCGTTTCTCTCGGATAACTTGTTTTTAATAATAGAGACTCTTGAATATGTGCACAGTTTGGGAATAATTTACAAAATATGGAACTGCAAACCTCTTGAAAAACAATTGTCAATGAATACAATAAATGGGCAGTCTGTAACATTCACTAAATCACATATCATTTTAAGGAGTCAGCAATGAGCGAAGGAAAACATCCCCATCAACACACCCATACCCATGAACATGACCACGACCATAGTCATCCTCATAAACATGACGACAAGGAACACGCCCACCCACACCATCACCACCATACCCATCCTCACTCTTTTGAACATGAACACGAGCATGCCCACCATGGTAACGGCACAACCCATGACCATAAACACGAGCCCAATGTTGCTGTTCCTCATAGCCATGAGCATGAGAACCATGACAAGGAGTCACACGATCACACGCACACATCGTAACCCCCTTCACCACAGATCATCACGCTAATATCGCCCTGGGAAAAAAATACTCAAACTTAAAACCCGGGGCTTTCTCACGCTGCATCATTTCGCTAATAAGAGTACAGAAAAAAGAAATTCAGGCATACATTCGTTTTTTTCTTGACAGTGGTTAGATTTTATCTCATGGTAACACGAATTAATATTACGTATTATTTGTGAGGCCGCCTTCCGTCTCCTTTTCTCCTGACGCTGAAGGCGGTTCTCTTTTGCTCAAGACACCTCTGCACCGAACGACAGGTAGTCATGGATAAGACCGAGGCCTTACGATCAATTCATTTCGACCAACTGGAATATATCCAGCAAAAGGTGCGAGTGGATTTTGATAACAGAAGGCAGATGCCGGTCAGTTTTACTTTTGCCGGACAAACCCACCAAGTCGTTGGAATCGTCGCTCGCGTCAAGATGCACCCGAATCAACCTGCAAACGGCTACCTGGTCGAAGCCACCGATAAAAATGTTTTTTATCTTTATTCGCAACTGGAAAAAATAGACCGCCAGCAGGGCCTGGAAAAGAGTTTCTGGGTGCTGTGCTTTCGTATCATGGGTGATAATGAATTAATGTCATGGTATCTGGAGGATAGAAAAATGCTGGTAAACGTATCTTTGAAACGAGTTGCCGATTTTCATGGCCACATCTGTTCGGAGTTGGCACTCGGCGGAAAATTTTGCGAATTTGTTCAGAATCTGTTGATAAAAGAAACGATTGCTAACCCAGACCTTTCTATTATTTCCGAAAACACCACTTCCGCTCTTGATGCAATCCAGATACTTCTCGGTACGACGATCGGCAATCAACGGCTAATGGTAATGGATTACGGCAAGCACAATTACACTCTGTTTAGTCGGCACCATAATCGAGGCTGGAAACTCAAACTCAAAACTCGAAACTACGGTGACGAAGAGGTCTTTCAAAATCTGGAGGAAAAAATAACAAACGACCAAGCCTTGTTCGAGGATGTGGTCCGATTTCAGCAAGTTTTAGATAGTAGGGTTAAACTGATTCTCGAACTACCTCCAGAAGAACTCTTCGCCATTGAAGAAATCGACGCCAATACCCGCCCCCAAGAGTCAGTGAATGTCTATCTGACTTGTTCGGTATGCGGTGAGCAGGTGTTATCAAGCCGCAGTGTAGAGAGCAGAGATGCAATTTTTTGCCTGCCTTGTTTCCAAAAGATGAATCCAGATTGCACGCATTATGGTGTGCAGTAGTAAGCACTGTCCTTATCAAACGGCTTTCTTTTCGTCTTGGTGGGAAAGTAGTAATAATTTCAGACAACCGAAGAGAGTTTGATCCATACGAAGGCGACATACAAGATCTTCACGTCATCGGCCAGGTTATATTTTTCAGCCGTGCTCTTGTAGATGAATAAAAAAAAGGGGTGTCGAATCAATCAGATTCGACACCCCTTTTTTTGCTAAAAGTTACTGAGTTTACGTGCAAAAAACACCACATCGTAACACCGCAGCTCTATTTTTCTTAACTATAAAAAAACTCTCCAAAAAAATGCTTACCCTAGCAGCAAACTCAACAAAGTCGGGAAAAAGTATCATAAAAGTCCCATAGTTTTCCCATACATAAGTTTGCTTGGAATACAGACCCCCCTATACTTCCTGAGTTCCCGGAAATATGTAACGAGAAGTATGTTAACCATTTAATATATTTATAATAATCGAGAAATTTCCTCCTCGTTACAAACTGTAATTGTAACGATGTTTGAGAGTGAT
>AMWB02012827.1_pt1 | contig 22217 bp, 23 predicted proteins | sample 200311 | NCBI WGS metagenome assembly AMWB02 (sample SAMN02737377, study PRJNA173069) | bioreactor metagenome | biome: anode biofilm in microbial fuel cells | place: USA: California | collected 2010-12-16 | reverse complement strand
CCTTCATTTATATGTTCTTTACACATTTCATATCGTTCTTTATCCATATTTTCAAAATTTGGGTCTACTATTTCCTTTACCCAATCAAGAGGACCATTATTAACATGTTCTTTTAATTCTCTTATTGTTTCAAAATCCCAATATATTCGTGCTCCCTCATTGGAAGCCTCTGGTTGACTATCTAGAAATTTTAGGTAGTCTTTGAAATCTATATATTTTTCTTTTGGTATTGATAAAATAAAACAAGAAGAACTACTATTTGTTACAAAATCAATTTTAAATTTCATTTATTATTTCCTAAATTTTAAATGTTCATCGCATTCTACTTGATCTTGATTTGTATGAGAGATCAAGAATATACATTTATCTTTTTTTAATTTTGTTAAAACTTTAGACACATATCCTATATTTTCATCATCTAAACTATCAAAAATTTCATCAAATAAAAGAATATTAAAACTAACATTTTGAATCATAGATTGAAGATCGCCCAAGGTTAAAATTGCTGCAATATCTACAATTCTTGTTTGCCCACCTGATAGTTGTACTCTATTATTTGCTTTGGTGTATGTATCTAATACCCTAACTGAAATTTTATCTCTTATCTCTCCCTTTTTTGTTTCAGCCAATGTATCAAACGAAACAATGTAACGACCATTTGATATCATTTCCAAATAATTAGAAATTTTTTCATTCATGAAAGGAATGGCTTCATCTATTAACATTGACGGAATACCTGAAGATGAGAATCCTGTTTTCCAAAATTCTATAATTTTAATAATATTATCTTTTTCAGTTAGTTTATTTTTAATTGTTTGTAATATTATGAAATAATCTCTTTCTTTTTTCAAGTAATTATTAATTTGAGTTTTATCAAACTCATCTTCTTCTATCTGTTTTATATTATTTTGAGCTGTTCTTATATTGTAGTTTATTTCCTTTATTTCATTTTCCGCGTTGAGAATGTCACTTTTTATTTTTTCATTTTTATTATTTATTTCTACTAACTCTTTATATCTAATATTATAATTCTCTTTATCTTTTTCAGTTTCTATATTTATTTTTTCTTTTTGCGAAATAACAATTTGTTGTACTTGCTTTTCCTTATCTTTTAATTTTTGTTCCAGTGTTGTTATTTCGTCTCTTTTATTTTTGTTAATTTCTGCTAATTTATTATCTACATCTTTTTGTTTTTCGTACAAAATCTTGTTTTTATTAATCGTCGCATTATTTAATAATTCTACATTATTATCAATTTCTTTTATTTTTTCCTGATTTTCGGAAATTTCTTTTTTATAGTTATTTATTTTATTTTTTAATTTATCAATAGCTATTTCATTAACGTCCTGTTCACATGTAGGACATACTGATATATTTTTCTCGAATATATTTTTAGAAATTTCATTTATTCGTTTTATTAATTCATTTGATTGACTTTGATATGAACTTTTCGATAATAATAAATTATGAATTTCATCTTTTGATGTTTTTTCATTTTCTCGAAATTCAGAAATTATTTGTTCTTTTTGAGTTTTTAACTCATCTTCAAATAATTTATATTTTTCATTTATAGATTCTTTTTCTTTGGAAGCAGAGGTTTTTAACTCTAAAATTTTCTCTGTTGCTTTATTTTCTAACTCAGAAATTTGTATTAACTTATTAGAATCTATATTTTTTATTTTGTGAAATAAATCACTTATTTCGACGGAAATTTCATCTATATTAATGTCTTTTGCTTTTAATTCTTTTAATGTATTATTCCAAGCATTTAATAATCTTGTTTCATTTTCTATAGATGTTTTTATATCTTTGATTTGACTCTCTTTTCCTTCATAAAACTTTCTTTTTGATTCTTTTAATATATCTATTTGTTGATTGGTGTCTTCTATTAATTTTTGATTAATGATGTATTCTCGTTCCAGGGTTTCTTTCTCACCAGACAACAATTTTAACTTTTCATCTGCTTTTTTGTAATAAACAAGCTGTTGTTCAAGATCAAGTATTTTACGAAATATTTCTTTTTTGTTGCTATCAGTAAGGTCAGTGAAAAAATCCTTTACACGTTGACCGAACATTCTAGTATTCATAAATGCTTTTTCTGAACAAATTAATTTTTCTATAAATGGGACAGATTCCTTACTTCCTTTTAAAATATCTATTCCATTCTTATTAATTATAACTGTATTTCCTAATTTTGAATATGCCTGATACCGTGTAACCAAGTATTTATCGGAATCCAAATTAAACTTTACCCATGTTTTACAGTTTTTACCAACAACATTATTTACAGCATCGTCGCCTTTTATTCCCTTTGTTGTTGTTCCGTATAAAGTAAATGGTAAAGCATCAAGACACATTGTTTTACCAATACCATTTGGGCCTGTTATTAAAATTATCTTGTTATTTTCAATAGTTATAATCATTGGCTCTATATAAGGGCCATAGTTTTCCATGCCTATTTCTAGAAACTGAATATTCTTCATTAAATACCTCACTCACATTCGTTGATAATTTCAAGAGCAACTTGTCTATAAAGTTCTCTTTGTTCTTCTGGTATTTCTTTTATTTCTATATATTTGTTAATTTTATCAACATCACTCATACTACTTGTTATTCCACGATTTGTAATATCAGATGATGTTTTATCAACTATTGTAATTTCTTTTGATAATTCGCCCAAATCTATTTTATCTTTTAAAACTACTTTTAAATGATCACCTTTGTTTTTGATTTCTTCCAATATTTTTTTAACATCTTCAACATTGTCTTTTGTTATTTCAAGTTCTATATGTTTTCTATAACAGTTAATAGGAATACTCTGAACTTCTAATGTATCACTATCAACTATTAAAAATCTTTTTTGGTCATTCTTTTCACCCCAATCTAGTTGTACAGTAGATCCTCCATAATATAGAGAAAACTCTGGTTCTATAATTTCTTGAGGTTTATGATAATGACCCAATAAGGCTAATCGATAACGTCCTCTCAGATCTTTGAGGCTCAATGATGATATAATACTCATACCAGAATTTAGAATACCTTCTGATAGGCCGAAGTGAGATATTAAAATTTTAGAATTACTAGATTTTATTATTTTTTCCATATTATATGAATAAGGAACAAATAATATACCATCTTCTTCTAATTGTAATATTTTATTATATGGAATCCATACTACATTTTTAATATTTTCAAGAGGACGTAATGCTGAGACTACATCCTCACCTTTTCCAGACAAATCATGATTTCCATCTATAATATAAAATCCTATATCACTGAAATCTTTTAAAAATTGTAATAATATATCTTGAGCAATCGCATAAATAACAGATTTTCCGTGTAGAATATCTCCACCTATAAATATATTTTTAATTGAATTATCTCTACAATAATTACCAACTTCATACAACGAATTTTTAATACTGTTTAATCTTTCTGGTAAGTTGGTATCTTCAATTTTATCTTGACTATATCTCGATAAATGAATATCCGAAATAAAAGCAAAAATCATTTTTAATTCCCTTCATTTACATAATAATGGATTATAAACAGTAACTATTACAATTGTTATTATAAATAAAAAGAATAATAATTCTATATATAATCTCATTATAATATTTTAGCTCCTATATCTTTTAACATTTCATCTATAAATTTTCCTAATTTATCACAGGCCGATCCATCAGAAAAAGTTTTTTTACATGTCATTCTAATAATACAAGTTTTACAAGGAGATTTTTCGTTTGTTGTAAGTTCTTCATCCCAATCATATTTTATTCTTTTTTTTCTTCGATCATATGCTCTAAAAGCATCACAATTTTTATGTTTTTTAACTATGTTCATAATCTACTCTATTCATATCAACACCAATTTGTTGTAGAAAATGTGACATATCAAAATTATCCATAGTTGTTGATAAAGTTATTGTTTCGGTATCTTCTTCAATTAACCATGGTTGATCATAATATTGTTCACCCATAATTTTTTCTGCTACATTTCCATGATGTCTGATTAAAAACATTTGACCGTCATTTAAATATTTTTTATATAAGACATAACATGCTGAAGAACTATTTGTAACGAAGTCTATTTTAATTTTCATATTTCACCTCAACATTTCATGAATATACCAATAAAAACTTTTTGAACTTCCACCATCTCTCAACATATAATCAAATACATTTCCAACAACTGTATTACTTTCGTCACCAAATATACATTCTCTGGCTTCATTTGGTTCGAAAATAATATTTTCACTTTCAGCAGATTTTATAAGATTTTCAAGTGTATATCGTGGATCTTCTTTATGCCAACTATAAGAATCTAAAAACTCATCTAATAGTTCTGGATTTTCTTTTACAAAATCAACAAGAGTTTTTCGTTGATTTGTTTTATTTCCAATAATATATGATGTACTACTACTATTTGTTACAAAATCAACTTTTAATTTCACAATTTATTTCCTCCGATGATTCTGAGAGCTTCAGGTTCGTTTAATTCTTTATTTCCACTGTCTGACACTAAAAAATATTTTACATTCCATCCTTTTTGTTTATAAAATTCTTTTCGTCTGAGATATGTTGATCTTATTTCTTTACACCCATAATCTACCATATCAAATATTATAGGAATTTTTTTATCTTTCATGGTTCTCGTAACTCTACCACTCAATTGTTCTATATTTGCTATTGGAGATGTTATAACAAGCGCATCTTTCCATGGAGCATCTATTCCATCTCTACATTTACCAGATGTGGCAAATGTAGTTTTATTTTTCATAGTTTCAGCATTTGATGTTCCACAAAATTTTGATTTATCTGTTCCAGGCATCCAATCGAATAACTCATCTATTAATTTTATTCTTTCAATAATACATATACTATGTCTATCTTCTTTTAATAATCGTTCCAGAATGCCCTTTATAGTTGATATAAAGGGAGCAGAAGTTCGAATCATATTCAGGTATCTACTTCTCTGGAAATCCCCGTTAAAATGCATGTAATAGTGTCTCTTTGGCGTATCTATGTTATAATCTACAAGTATAACTTTAACAAATGCTGGAAGTGTTCCTGAAGTGTCATCGTCTGAAAATATTTCACCTAAATGAAATTTAATTATATCTTCATTACCATCACTTCTATATGGAGTAGCTGATAAACCGTAAGTGTATTTTGAAGGCATATGTATAGAGCATTCAGAAAATGTTGGAGCACCTACTGATGTATGAACTTCATCGGCTACAAAAATTCCAATATTGGCTTCATTTAAAGCTATTAAAAATTCTTCTCTTTGCTTTCTCAACAAAGATGTAAAAGTCTGTGTAGTTGAAACTATTATAGATTTTTTTAAATCTTCTTTAAAAGATGAACTATTGAGTCTTACTATATCATCTTTTTTAATATCAGTAAAATCAAAGAATCTTTCTATCCATTGATCTACTAAACTATCTCTGTGAGCTACTACCAAAGTTTTTAACTTTCTTGTAGCTATCATGTGAATTGTTATAACTGTTTTTCCAACCCCTGGAGCCAATTGTAAAATACCATTTTCATTATTCATCAAATAATTTACAGCATTTATTTGTGTGTTGCTTCTCAATTCTATATGATGATTAACATCAATTGGTTGTCCTTCATGTCTTTTATCTTCTATTTCATATTTAAATATAAATTGCTGTAATGGAAAGTTTCTTGGTATTAACATAAATTTTTCTGATTCTATATAAAATTTATTTAAAATATATGTTGGAGAATTGTATTGTTTAGTATTGCGCTCTAGAAACTCTTTTATTTTTATATAAAAGTCTCGGTTTTCATATTCCCTACTGATGAGTATTCCAGAGCGCATTTTAAACTTCATAAAATTATTATTTCCTATTTATTTATTTATTTTAAATTCTGCGTAGTTATCTTTTGTTTCATGTACTCTTACAACTTCAACATTTAATCCAATTTCTTTTAGTTTTATAAATATATAATAAGCAAATATTTCGGCTGTTGGTATAATAAAATGTTCATTTAAATAAGAATGATCGAATTTATCAATAACAATTTGTTTTACTATATTTTTTAAAATTTTAAAATCTATTACCATTCCTGTTTTTAAATCGATTGGACCCTGAATACCAACTGTTATATCAATAGAATGACCATGTATAAAACCACATGTTGGGTGCCCAGGTAAATTGTGTGCTGCTTCTATAGTAAAAGATTTATAAACAGTTGCCAATAGACTACAATGAACCTTTCTATGGCAACTTTCACATAATACAATTAAATTTTCTTCAACATTGTCATTATGATTTTCATTTATATGATGAATTCTTATGTTAGACGTGTTATTACATAATGCACAAGAATGATTATATTTTTTTAATATATAATCATTTAAAGTTTCTTTACTGTTTTTATTTAAATATTCATCATAACACTTTCTATCACAAAATTTAGCACTACTATTTACTTTTTTATAAAATATTTTATTACAATTTATACATGTATCTTCTATTTTTAATACACAACGTCTTGAATTTGAACATTTAGTTGAACAAAACTGATAATTCCATGGTATATCAGTGCCACATATTTGACATTTATTACTAGAATATTGTGATTTAATTTGATTTTCTAACATAACTTTTTCTAAGTTTTTACTCCTTAACTTTGCGGTTGGGAATTTTTCAAAATATTCTTTCATAGATATATTATGAGTTTTTAAATGTGCGTATGTAATTTGTTTTGTTTTTTTACCACATATTTCACAAATAACATATTTTTTATCATCTTTTTCCATTTTATATTCTCCTTTTATATTTTATATATTTTTTGTTCTTATATAAAACTTCTATGTCTATATTTTATTAAATTATCTTTTGGTGTAATTGCCTATATAATTTTTGCTAATTCTATTGCTGCTTTCCACCCATCATCAGTTGGCTGGAATCTCGCAAAAGGAGAATCCAGTGTTTTTGAGAAATGTGGATCTATATTAGTTCGTTGTATAAATTCTTTCTTTTTTGTGTTTCTATATACACAAATTTTATTTCCTTCATAGTTTGTACAATCTGGATAATTGATTTTTACTACTATATTTTTTCCTACTTGATAAACTGACAATAATGTAAAATTTATTGGGTTCGGAGCTGCTGGTTGTATATTGTCTGGTTCTATAGAATTATTTATAATAATAGTTTCTCTAACTGGACGTTGTGTTGAATCATAAAAAGAGCAATTTTTTTTAAATGGACTACACCCCATATTAACTCCTACTTGTATTGCTGTAAAACAAATTCTTTCAAGTTTTTATAATTTTCATTTAGTTTGTTTTTTATATTTTCAAGTTCTGTTGTATCGGCATTAAATGTTAAAAGCTTTCTAATTTTATACTTATCAATAAGAATTTTAATACTTTCAACGACTATTTCGGTTTTCTCTGAAATATAATTTATTGATTCCTCAAATTCCATCTTTTTTCCAAGGCAATGTGATAGATGAGGAATTATTTTTTTTAATAGTTTATACTCATTGATTATGTTTTGAGTTTTTTCAATTTCAGAATCTAACATTTTTTTATTAACAAATTCGAACATATTGTATGTGTCCAACAACATGTTATCAACTGATTTGGTGATAACTTTATAATCATCATCGATGACTGAAATATCAAAAGAAATTGTTCCTTTTAAAACTTCTTTTAACTTTGCAACGAAGTCCATATATATTTTATCTCTGTTTCTTTCTCTCATGACTTCGAAAACAACTTCAGTTCTGGTTGATGATAAATCAATCCATCCAATTAAATTATCAGTTAATTCTTTTTCGAATTTATTTAAAATTGCTTGGAATCTTCTTCCTGGTGGCCAGGATCTAACTATAACTTTGTTTAAATGTCTTTGTTCTTCGATAACACCTTCGACATCTATTCTTGCTTTTCCTTTTGTTAATAAATCTTCCAAGACTTCAACCGAAGACGTTATTTTACAATCTGTAATAGGCAAGATGGTTGGTTTTTTCTTTTCTTTTCCCAACAGAAATAATAGTCTCTTATATAAATCGGTTATATTATAACATGGAATAAATGTTTTAAAACCAAACCCAATACCCTGTGTTATGGTACTACCCAATAAACACATTGGATACATTGTTGGTAAAAACTGTGGTTCCCTATCTGACAATTCTGTATCTTGCCAGGGAACATAGTCAACATATTTAAAAGCTAAATCTATGGTTTTTTTGGAAATTTTGCATTCTGTATATCTATCCGCTGCTGCACCAACTGGTTCTATACCAATAGTTGAACCGAAGTTTCCTTGCCCATCAAGAAATCCCTGTCTTACTAATTGGACAATTGATCCATATGTTGCTCCATGTGGATGGAAATGTCCTATTGTATAAGCATCTATTTGTCTTGATTTTACAAAGCCACTTCTTGAAATTTTATATGCTGATAATAATATTCTTCTCTCAACTGGTTTTAACCCATCTTTTGCTAGAGGCATGTTTCTCCAGTTGGAGTATTGCCCGTAGTCCTTATATAGTCTTGGTAAATTCGAATCCATTTGTTGTCCTTCTTTTAATAACTTCTTGAAAAACTGCCGTTATAACTTTCTTCGGTTCAGGATAATTAATATTTACGCGAGATGAAATTATATCTTCCCCTTGAACTATTTTAATTGGGTCGATTAATTCATCTCCAAACATGCTCATATATACCCGATTATGTTCAGATAAATAGAAATACGAATAATCTGTATGACGACTATCCATCCATAACCAAGGCCATTTATCATTTCTACAGCTTAATTTTGATTTTATCGTAGAAAGATAATCAGTCACAACCTCTTCGTAAGTTTCACGAACAGTTTGAGTTAAAATTGTTAAAGGAACATTCCAAGGTTGGCCGTTTTCGTAAATGCTTCCAACCCAATAATCGTCAGAATAAAAATCAGCTTTGAACATTTTTGATCTCCAAGTTAAATATCTGTATTTTCAAGTATTTTTTGATCTTCGTAACATGCTAATAAATATCTTTCTATATCTCTTTTTGCTAATTTTAAAGATTTACAAAATTTTGCTGTATCCTTGAGAACATATAAATGTGTTTTATAAAGTAAATAGTTTAAATCACCGTCTGCTTTTATATCTTTTTCGTACATTCTTTCATGGACTAATTTTATACCATAATCATTTTGTGGGGTAAATGAGTACCAAAATGTTTTTATAACACCATATATTTTATTAAAAATGTTTAATTTTTTTCTTCGATATATTTCTATAACACATTGATCCAATTCACCACAAAAGTTTTTATAATTATTATAACTTGGTTTAATATTATCATGACAATACATAAATAATAGAAATCTTATATCTCCATACGATAGTCTATTATAATCGATAATATCTATGATTTCATCAATGTTCGGTCTCTTTTCTTTTTTAATATATGGCATATCTTACCTATTTAATTTACAAGTAAGTGGTTTTTTTCCTTTTTGCGGTAAAAGAATTTTTTCAGTTTTTCCCCACTTACATACCATTTGACTATTTTCATTAACTTTCATATCGTTACATTTATCACAATCCATAGTGATAGATTTTCTATATGTACCCATTTTATTCTTTCTCTCTTTCTATGAATTTTTTATATACTTCTTCATTTTTGAAAAATGCCATCTCTCTTTTCATCTCTTCAATAATTTCTTGCATATTATAATTTTTGGCTTCCCATGTGTCGCATCCAGAACATGAACCATAATAATAAGAATAACTCATAATTCTTTCGTCAAAACATTTTGCAATAATTTTAATATGTCCTTGATAATCACATTCACATTCTAATTTTTTTATTTCTATTACAGACACATCACACATTGCTCTTATTAAACATTCTGAGTATCTACAGTTTCCTAATTTTTTTATCAAAGGTCTTAATTTATAACAATATTCTTTACATACCATTTGAACTATACACCCACCACATGGGAATTCCATTTTTACCTCATTCTACCATTTGACAGTTTCTTTTATATTAATAGAAACATTGTCCTTAACAATTTGATTTTCTATGTTGAGTGGTTCTCCTATTAAATCTGATAACATAGCTTGAATTCGTGGAATATCAATGTTATTATCAGAATCACTATTAGAAACAAATACGTTGCATCCTCTTGTTGTTGCGCTTCTTGTTACATCAATAACTGTTCGTTTTCCATCATCAAACGAAATTAATATTTTCATAATTTATTGTTTCTCCTTTAATCTTCTTCTGTTACTAGATTTCTTTTTTCTTCTGCGCTTGAAAATAGTTTTGTCAAATCATCTATATTTTGACTATATTGTATTTGGGTGAAATGTCTTGTTTTTTCATCTAATAAACAAATTTTAAGCTGATGTGGTGATAGTTCACCGAGTCCCTTGAAACGGGTAATTTTTCGATTATCTTTTCTAGCTTTTTCTATTTGTTTATCAGTCCATAGTGGAATAAATGTTTTACCTTCGTTAATAGCAAACAGTGGTGTCTGAGCAATAAAATACTTACCATTTTTTACAATATCTGGCAATAGAATACCCATCACCATACTGACTAAGCAAGCTATATGTGCTCCATCATGATCGGCATCTGTTGCGCAGATAATTTTTTCGTAACGTAAATTTTCGATGTTAAAATGAGGACCAACACCAGTTCCCAAAGCCATGATCAATTCTGAAACTTCTCTGTTTTTCAAGAAATCTTTTTTTGTTGTTACGTTGGGAATACTTTTTCCTTTTAACGGTAAAATCGCATGTATTTTTACATTTCTTGTTTGTAAGATTGATCCAGCGGCACTGTCACCTTCAACTATATATAATTCACTATTTCTGGTCGAACAGTCTCGTAACTTTGTAAACTTTGTTGATGCTCGTTTTCCATTGTTATTTACATTTACCAAATTTTTAGAATCTAACTTTTGTCTATGTTCTTGGAATCTTTCTAATAATGATGTTAATGCTTCTTCATTTTTAGAAAACTCTTCCAGACTATTTCTCAAATCTTTGTCAAATTTTTCGAAATAATCTTTTTTGTTAATTAACGCATCTTTTGTTTGACCTGATAATTTTGGTTCTGTTAATGCCAATGATAAATAAGCACGAAGACCAATTAAACAATCAGATGGTTGAAATTTATAATTATATTTTTTTGCTTTGGTTGCGAAAAAGTCTTTTAATAAATCGAAAAAATAATTCACATGATTCCCACCACGTTCCACCGGTAACAAATTCACCGATGAAACAACTTTTTGCGACGTTGACCCTTCTAACTCATATGTAAACAAAATTTTAAACTTTTCTGGTTCTTTTGTTGAAGTCAATTCGTAAATTGGAAAATCATGATCTTTTTTATTATTTAAACAAACCATATTAAAATATTGATGTGTAGATAAGTTGAAAATTTCTTTTTTATCATCTACATATAAAACAAATATTTTCTTTCCTGGCATTTCCGCAGATGCTGTCGTTAATCGTCGTCTTACTCGATCCAAATCTGGTGTCAATGTATCAAAATATTTACTCGACGGTTTAAATTCTATCTTTGTTGAAAACGGAATTTCTCCTTTGTGATCAACTATTGTCGAGAATTTCAGTTTTGCATCTTTAAAATTAAATGTCGCATGTTTTTTATCACGATAAATTTCTATATTATATTCTTCACTGAGCGCATTTACGGCTACCAACCCTACACCATGTAAACCGCTGGCAATCGTATATGCGCTCTTTTGATCTTGAAACTTTGCACCAGAGAATAATTTAGAGGAAATGACAACAGGCACGTTATCTGTGATAGGGATACCGCGCCCGTTGTCAAGTACTGAGAACTTATTTTCTTTTGTATCGATAAGAACAGCGACGATTGTGGCCGAACCAGCAAGTGCTTCATCAAGAGCATTATCTAAGGCTTCTTCGATCAAATGTACTGGATTTGATGCTTCACCAATGTACATACCAGAATTTAATCGAATATGCTCAACCTCACCTAACACCCTGATATCTTTTGCACTATAGCTCTTCGTCATCCACATCCTCCTTTTGTTCTTTATTATTGTTTTTTGTAAATATTGGAAATACATATGTTGCTGTTAGAAATGAAAATATAAATGCCAATATTAATATTCCTTTATCGTGGTTTATAGCTGCATATCTTACCATATTAAAAATAGAAGCCCAACATAAAAATGGTAACATAAATTTTGTCATATTATGCTGCCTCTGGTAGTCTTACAATCGTACCTGTTTTATTTACGCTTTCAACACTACCACCACTTGAAATAATCCAAATAAGTTTCTTTGGAAGATATTTTCTAGGAATTTCATTTATATTTTCGGTATAACCATCAGTAAAAGCAAGACATACATCACATTCAAGTTCTTTTGCTCTCAATAAACCTGGACCTAATGTTGTACCGCCTCTACCTTTGACTTTTGTTTGTATATCTTGAAGTTTCTTACATGTATATTCTTTTTCTACTTCTGTATCAACTTCAAGAACTATAACTTTACAATGTCTATCTTTTTCTATAATATTTTTTATTCCAGATAGTGCCTCAATAATTTCATCATTACTTACACTTCCAGAGGTATCAATTAAAATAACAACATAGAACGTGTTATCTCTTTTTTTCCCTGGAAATGGTGAAATTTGAGGAATTTTCTCTGGATCTAATAAAAATGAATAGGTTCTTTTTCTATTTATTCTTGTTGGGCATCTTAGATATTTTGTCAATCGTGTGCCACGTACAAGTTTTCTGATTATTTCATAATATGGAACAGTTGGATCTCCTAATAGATCTTGAATAAGATCTTCTATATGACCTGGTAAATTGCCTCTTCTTTTGTCATATACTTTAACAGTTTCTTTGACCATATTTCTGGTATATGTTTCGATTTTTCTTGCTAGTGAATCCAAATCACTTGAACCACCAACAGCATCTTTCCATTTACTATGGTCATTAAAACCTTGTCCACCACTATATTTTACAACTTTTGTTTTCTTTAACAATTCGTAATAATAATATTCGGTAATTTTTCCATCGGGAAGATTATATTTTGCTGGAAGATGAGGTTCCCAAGGTTTACCATCTATTATAATTGGTTTTGTTATTTTTGCTTGTGAATTTGCAGTACAGTCAGATGCCCAATTCCATACAGTCATCTTCATATTTTTTTTCTCTTCATTTGTTTCAGTTGATAATATTTTTAATAGTCTTGGGATATGTTTGTTTAATAAATGCATACCTTCATGTTCAAGAACAATAAGTATCTGATCATCTGCTGTTTTGTCAATTAATGGAGGATTATATAATAATGTTATTGTTCCATCAAGTTCAGGCGAAACACCCATAATTGATGGTAACGTTGGTGCAGGTCTTCTCCTAATTCGAGAAAACAAAAACCCCCAAAAATTGTCTTTTATAACGAATTTTGCTATAAGTTCTTTCATTCTTGATTCAGTTGAAAGAATTTTATTTAATTCCATTTTTATACCTTACCTTCACCTATCTTGATAAGAGCTTGGAAAAAATCTTCTGTATATTGTTTTGAGCTTGCACACATCTTTGTGTGTAATTCACTTATATAAGCAAAAGCTTTACCTGGTCTATCAAACGTATCAATTTGAGTGATAAACAAAGCTGCTGTATCGATAGGCATAAGCAATAAGAAATCTATTACATTTTGCATTTCTTCTTTTTTATATTTTGGCATAGCTGTTGCAAGATATGTGCAGAAGCTATTCATTAATTCAGATAACCTTGCATTGTTTCCGTCTTTGATCATTTTTTCAATTTCGGGTCTGACCTTTTTGAAATTGAAAACGATATCCTTTGGATTGATGTCTTTTTGTTCTTTCGCAAAGGCAACGAACCGTGATGCCATAGAAGAGTTTAATAAACCTGATGCTTTAATTTCTACTTCATCGAAGTTTAAACTACCTCTTCTGAGTTGCATCTTTTTCAGATGATCTGATAATTTTTCATAACTTGCAGGGTTTGCATATACTGCTCCAAGTTTCTGTGCTTGGAAGTCATATAAATATTCAGGGTGTGTTTGAACAAATTCGATAACATATGGATGAAATTTTTCTGCGATAGCATAATCCAAGAAGTCTTTTGCATTGACTTCAACATAAATGTGAAGTTGCCGACGAAGACCGGCAGCATCTTCCAAATTATCCATCGAATATTCAGAATCATCTGGGTTATCAGTTGATATAACAAACCACCCCTTTGGAAATTCATGACGATGTACAGCGTATTCGTTTTGAACTTGCCAAAGGAGTTGTTGTAGTTGGTGGTCGCCACGAGAAAATTCGTCAATGACAAAGAGACCAAAACTATCTTTCACTTTTGGAACAAAGTCCGAATACAACATTTTAAATGATGGTTCCGAAGATGTTACAACCGGAAACGGAATAATAAAGTCATCTCTGTTGAGAACAGGCGCTTTTGTCATCATAACTTCAAAAGTTTTCTTATAATCTGGATTTTTTGTATTATAATCGTGAAATAAATCTGCTGTCAACTCATTTGCAAGTTGATAGCAGATTTGTGTTTTACCAACACCAGCGGGGCCAATAATATGATAACATTGTTTACTGGCATCCCAATCTTTATCTCCATTTTTCCATGCATAAATTGTATCCAGAATATCATTTTTAATAAGTTGTTTTACTTTTGAAATTGATAAAACTGCAATATTTAACTTTTCATGATATTTCTGTGTTTCTGTCTTTGACATGTTAACTTTTCTCCTTGACGAACGTATTTAGAGTTATTTGTGGTTATAAACTAATGTCATCGAAACTGAAAGTTTTTGCCTGTGGAGCAGAATCTTTCTTTTCTTCTTTGGATGAATCATCATCCATAGATAGAATTCCTTCCGCACTTCTTGGGTCTGATGTATAAGTATTGTTTGAACTAGCTTTTCTTGAAGACCAATCAAACTTTTCATTAAACTTTTTGACTGTATCTTTTGATAATTTTAATATTTTTAAAACTGCTTCTTTTGGAATTTCAACACCTTTTGATAGATCAAATACGTTTACTTCATTGCCATAGGATGTTGAAGTTTTTCCAACAACAATGGAAGTAACAAATCTTTTATTATTCACAACTGCTTTTTCAAATTGTTTGCTTTGATCTGTGACTGGTGTAAAAATTGGATCGAGATCAAGTTTAAACATCTCATTCAAATATTCAGAAACTTTCATATATTTACTTGATTTTCCTCGAATAAAACCAAAAACTGGTTTTCTTTCTTCTGTTAATACTGGTGTTCCATTTTCGTTACAAATAATACCTGCTACAATAATTTGAGCTTTACATGTTTTACAGAAATCATTTAATAGTCTTTCTGCTGATGTATTTGGGCATTGCCTTTTTTCACCATTTGGTAAAGTTGTATTTCCAAACCATGGTGCTGAACCTTCTTTAAAAGAAAAACACTCTGATATTTCTTTTCCTTTTTCATTTTTACCAGCTTTGTTGAGAATATCTTTTGTATGTGTAATAACCATATTAACTTTTGTTAAATTATATTGATATCCACGAATCTGAAGTAGACCTGTTTTTTCAGTTACACCTACATGATTTTCTCTTGTTTTTCCTGCTACATAAATACTATGAAAATCTTCTTTCTCCGGTGGTACATCATTTTTTGTTGGCACACCTCCTTGAAATCCTACATTAGAAAGTTCTTGATATTCTTCAAAATTTGACATATATATTCCTCCAATTTCTTATTTATTTGGAACTAAACACCAATCTTGCTTATTTCTATCGTCTGGTATAGTAACAATGGAAAATTCATTGTTAAACCAACATTTTACATGTTCTTCCATAAGTCCTGTCGAAATAAATTCACATGTTTTTTCATACGGTGGAAGAGCTTTTAATGAAGAATCTTCCAATGTGATAGGATTTATTTTTCTAACTTTTACATCGGTTATTTCGCCAGTTATTAATTTCGGATGTGGGCAATAAACAATAACTAACTTATTTCCAACCATTCTGAAAATTTCATTTTTATATAAATATGTTTCTGTGTCAAGATCAAAAGCAACTCGATTTGCTGTAATTACTCTTTGTATAGAAGTGTGTTGTCTACATAAAACACCTTCTGATTCTTTTTGTTTACAGACTTCACAAGTTGAATGATCTATTGAATATTTACTTCTTATTTCGAATTTTTCATCAGAAGCTTTTGTAAAATAATTTATAATTTTTCTTTTATTTAATAAATATTTAACAATTGTAATCGGATATACATCGGCACCTATTTTCTCAATAAATTTTTCTACTAATATTTGCTTCATTGTAACTCTCCTTGTTTTGGTAAAACTTCATTTGTAAAAATAAATATTATAGTCGGCGTTAAAAATTGTTACACTTAAAAACCTCCTTTAAAAAAAATTAGACGTAATACCCACATATACAATAAAAAATTAATCGATTTTTTAAAATAAATATGGGTAAATACCTTCCTATCAAAAATTAATATATATAGACTTTAATTTTTTAAATGGATTAGAATTCTACAAGGACTGGATTTTTTTTATTATCTAAATCTATGGTTGTCTTTTTTGAGTTGAACCCATCAGTTGACCTTTTGATTAATTGTTTAAACTCGCTAGGCATATATGTATCTGTATAATACACCTGTATTCCATTTTTAAATAAAAATGATACACCATCTGGAGTTTCTGAAATTTCAATCAGTTCACCTTTATCAATTGATAAATTAAATTTTCCTTTTTTAATAAATATTTCACTCATTACTTTGTTCCTTTCTGAATTAAAATTGATGATCTTATTTTTTGTGAGTTTTTACAAAACCATTCAATCATACTCACTTTTTTATTTGTTCTTAGAAAATCATATATGAGCTGAGGATAGAAGTTACTTTTTAAATTTTCTTCTATTTCATTTATAATTTTATCTTCATTTACAAAACATTCAGCCAATCCAATATCAAGATATTTCCATATAGATAATAAAAATTGCTCATTGTCAAATTCTATAAATTTTAAAAAATTATAAATTTCATTTAATTCTGTTAGTGTATTATAATCAACATTAACTGGAAAATCAAAATCATATATTTCATTGATTTTATTTAATATTTCTTTTCCTAACATCTGTTGTTGTTTAACAGAATATTTTTGAACATCTTCTATGACTGACATAAAATTTTCTTTAAAATCTGATTCTCCAATATGATCAGTTATTGATGTAAAATAAAATAACATCAATCCCTCTTCTTCAACTGGATTGCCAGTTTCACTTTGTACTGTATCATCGTCATAGTCTATTTCAGGAGCTTGTATTGTTTTGCCTAATAAAGCAAATAGTTCGTTATTTGACATATTAACCCCTTTCTAACATTAACGAAATAAAATAAGAATTTAATAAATCTCGTGCTGGAGAGTATTTTGCTTCCTTATATTCTGTTTTACCAGTTTGCACAATTTCTGCCAGCATTTCTTCTTTTGTTGCTTGATCATCAGATAATGGCCCCATAAATTCGGCTAATGTATTTGGACAATCATAAGAAATAAAACAATATGTATCTAATTCACCAACACGTTGCCCACCACCTCTTCTTTTTCCACTTGTTGGTTGTCCAGTTTTACCAGTTACAGCACCAGTACTTCTACCGTAAATTTTATTATCTCCCAAATGTTCAAGTTTTGATATATACATATATCCAACCGGTACTGGATTTGTTGTTTTCACTCCATACTCTGGTATGAATAAATTATATGATGTTTCAAGATTAACTATTTTTAAAGCTCTTTTTATTTCTTTATATCCTGGTGCTTTAAAAGGTGGTATTATTATAGAATAAAAACCAGTTTTTCTAATATCTTGAATCATTCTATCATAGTGTGTATTTGGCAATGCTTCCATATTTCCAATTAAAGCACTTGTAAATTTTTTATTTGGACTCATATCTAGTTCAGAATAAACTTTTCTTAAAATTTCAATACTCTTTTTTCTATCAGAAGATAAAAATATAGATCCCAATTGCTTTGCTATAAACCCACAATACATTTCATATAGTTGCCCCATATTCATACGAGCAATTAAACCAATAGGATTTAATATGATCTCAATACGTTCACCATTTGGTAATCTTGGCATATCCTCTTCTTTTTCTATTAGAGAAATAATACCTTTGTTTCCATAACGATTACATAATTTATCTCCAAGGTTTATTTTTAATTCTTGTTCTACTTTAAATTTTATCATTACACCTTTTATAACTTCACCTTTTATTGTAAAATTTTCTTTTGTTATTTTTCCATGTTTTTTATTGGTTCTATCTATCAATTCTTTTAACATTGGAAATTTATCTTCTTTTGTATTTGAGAAAACTTCTATATCAACAACCACACCACCAGGACTCTTTTTTATATATTGTCCAGACATGATATCAGTTGTTTCATCTTCGTCAAAACCAATCAATTCTTCAACTTCTCCAATTGTTTTTCTTATTAATGGATTTCCTTTTTTAACATACTCACCAATATTTACAATTTGTAATATTCTATCATTTTCAGAAATAAGAACATCTTCAACTATTCCATGCAAAGATGTTAATTTATCTTCTCTAACTAACTTATCACTTATAATAACACCATCTTCGAAGTTGAATCCTTTGTATGGCATAAGAGCAGTTAATAGAGGTCTTCCCAACGAGATAGATCCATTTGACATACAAGCACCTTCAGCAATGATCATCCCTTCTTTTACAGTTTGCCCAACTGTTACTGTTGGCCTGAAAACACTTAATGTGTTTTTACCAGACCCTGATCTTAGATGAATAGGAGACAAATCAATAGTTTCAGTTTTTGTTCCACACTTCATAATAATTTCATCTCTTGTAATTTTTATAATAGTTCCATTACAAGGAGATTTTTTTACGAAGTTGCTCGATAAAACATTTGTTAAAATAGATTCGTAACCAGACTGAATTGCTGGTGGTTCTGGATTCTTTAATGGAACCATTTGTTTTGCTTGGTTTGATAACATGATAACACGAGCACCATCTGTATTTTCCAAAAAAGGAACCATAGAAGTTGTTGTAGACAACATACCAGAATATTCTTTGTCAGTTATTTCTTTATTTCCAAATAAACCTCTAGAAGAAGAAATAAGAGAATTTATAGTTAATTGTTGAACCATACCAATGTTACCACCTTCTGGTGTATCCAATGGATCAACGTTCCCAAAATAACTTGGATGAAGAGTTCTAGCTTCTGCCGGAATTGCCATTTTATCAGGAATACCACCAACTTTTTTTCCAACTGGTGAAATTCTTGTCATTGTAGACATTTCTTCGATTGGATTGGCATATTCCATATCAGTTACTAACTCTGTCATAATAAAGTCAGTTAATACTTTTGTTGAGTTTAAATTAAACTTTGCTTCTGTATTACCTGATAAAACTTGTTCCTTATAGTTGGTATATGTTGCCAAAATTTGTTTTTGAGCCAGATGCACCAAAACTTCTGAATTTCTTATTCTTTGATTTGATAAATCTGATCTGTCTATAACATAACCATCAACTACCTTTTCAGACATATATTTCATAATATAGTTTAATTCTGTTGGAAGTTGTTGATTTTTTAAAACTTGTTTTACAACAGGATCAACTATATTTTTAATATTATTACCAATTAAGAATGTTGAGTTAATTCTTCCTGTTATTTTGATTATATATTTCTCAAAAAATTCTGGTGATGGAAATGGAGAATCTATAGAATTTAATATTTCATCTTTTTCATGAATAAATGATTGAACTAGTTGTTTTTGTAACTCTGTTGTAACATTTCCAAATCGAATATATTTTGATCCAACTCTTTTACCATATTTTTCTTTTAATGGTGTATCTAAAACTTCATATGTTAGTTTATATAATTTTATAGTTTCATCAAAACCAAAAGAAAATGCTAACAAATAAATCAAAGGAATTTTATATGACATAAATCCTTCTAGATATTGTTCATTTCTTAGTTTCTTACTGTAGATTCTGAAAATAGAATATGAGCTTTCGAATCTTGACTCACCGGGAGCAGGAAATGTTATTGGGCATTGTACAATTTGATTTACAAGACACTTTGTATTTCCGTTTAATCTGAATGTGCCTGTATCTGGATTTATCTTTGGTAATTGTATTTCTATATTATGTATATTACCAAATTCATCCTTTAATGTAATCTTTGCATCGATTAAATCTGATTTCATCAATTCTCCAGTTCTTTGTTTATGATCAACGAACTCAGTATTTTGTAAGAATAATTTTGGTGATGTAGTTTCTAAAACTCTGAATGAATTTTCTAGATCATTTTTTAAATTCATTTTAAAATCTTGTTGTCTTTTTTCATATAAATGTTCTGGAGAAATATTATCAACCATCTTTGTTGGATTGAAAACTTGAACACGAACATCTGTAGAAAGACTAACAGTTTGTTTCGAAGATAATATTTCTTTTGAGAAATTTTTATCTATTGCTTTTAAAGCTATTTTCTTTTTATCACTTGGAATAATTCTAGCAATAGATTTTGCCTTATTCATCTCACCACTAACTCTATATAAAATAGATGTCGTTGCTATTGTTGTTATATCATCATCTGTTACATCATCAGAATTTACTTTGATAACTTCATCGTTATTTGCTTTTAAATATTTTCTTACTGCTGTATAAACCTTTGGAAGATGTTCTTTACTCAAATCACTTCCAACTTTTTTAACTACTGTATTTGTGGCATTTATTATTTCTTCTTCCATTTCATCTGTAACTTCATCAGAACTTGTTACAGTTTTAATATATCTCAAATAAAATAAAGCTCTGTCAAATTTATAATCTTTATCTTTTATTAATAACCTATACATGGCACTTTCATTATTAATATATGAAATCATCATGTTATCGAAAGGAACATTCCCATCTTTTAAATCTTTTAAATATAAAAATAATTTTCTGTTTATATAATCATTAAATGGTTTTGTTTGATCTATAGAATAACAAAAGATAGTTCTATAATTTTCAGGAAATGTTTTCATAAAATTATCAACTAAATTTTTTAACATAAACCCAGCTCTTTGGCGATAAGTAGTTGGTTTAAATCTTTGATCTATAGCTTGAATATAATGACTGAAATCAAATATAATATTTCGTCCTTTTGGAATTGGCTGTTTTGTAGAATACGCAAGAAGGCCATATTTTTTATATTCTACTCGTAGTTCAGAAGTCAACATTGTTCTTGGAATTAATGTATATGGAACTACAACTATTCTGAAATCCATTTTCATCAAGTTGAGTTTTTGATAATCTTCAAGAAAAGATGAATTTTCAGAAAAATAAAATATAACAGTTGGTTCCTTTGGATTTTCTGGAATTCTAATTCCATCTGTTACCTGTGTATATTGACGCCAAGTTTTAAATTGTATCATATTTTATTTCCTTTTCTTATTTTTTCTTTTCAACAGCCAACTCGCCTATTAATACTTTTTCCAAGATACTTCTTTCTTCTGGTTCTTCTGTTATTAACCCTGTTTTGATAGCTTCATTTATATTCTCGAAAGCCAACCCCTGCATGAAACTTGTTTTAAAAACTATTTTCTTGATGTTCATCATAACGGGGTCCCAGGTTTTTCCTAATCTAGCTGGAATAGAATTATTTTTTCTATCACGTAGAACTTGAGATAATAAAATTTCCATATGTACAATATCCATACCACGTAATGTACTATAAATATTAAAGAATTTTAAAAATAAATGATTAGCATCTTTGTAAATTTCTCTACCACCAATTAATCTATTGGCATATGTTATCTGACTTTTAACGTTATCAGTTTGCATTGGAATTGTTAATATTATTGAATCTTTTGGAAATTTTAATTTTAAAATTTCCTTCGTTTTTTGTTCTATTTCATATATATTTAATTCAACATTATAGTCTAAAATAATACTAAAAATTAAATCATCATATTCTATTGTAGAAACCAATGATTTTGCTCTGATTATAGAGTTTTCTTCATCTAATACAATATCACCTGGCAATGGAAAGTCTTCCAAGTTTAATGTTATTGTACAATCTTTTGTTGTAACTAATGTACTTTCTTTTTGTTCCAAGTATTTTTTGACATTTTCTATTGTAATAAGAGGATCATTCTGAGC
>AMWB02036224.1_pt4 | contig 22242 bp, 19 predicted proteins | sample 200311 | NCBI WGS metagenome assembly AMWB02 (sample SAMN02737377, study PRJNA173069) | bioreactor metagenome | biome: anode biofilm in microbial fuel cells | place: USA: California | collected 2010-12-16 | reverse complement strand
CTCGGTCCCGCAGCGGACCGACAGCCAGTGGTCCGCGTTGGCCGCCGTCAGCGACGCATAGGGCCCCACATGGATGAAAAGCCCCTTCGCCCCGTCTTTATAGGCATGCATGGCCTTGAATTTCCCGGCATATTCCACCGGGGAAAGCCAGGTTTCCAGAAAGTCGGCGCCGAAGCCAAGCAGCATATCGGCCGCATCGATATGATAGCTGCACAGCCCGTCGACGCCGAAGCTCATATGATTGGCGGCCTTCAGGTGTTCGTAGGCGAACGGTTCGAACATCACCGGCGGCCCGGCCTTGTGGGCATCCAGCAATTGCCGCATGGCGGTCAGTGTCGTATCGCCCACGACCTCAGACAAGAGAAAGACCCGATCGGATCCGGCCGAGACCGCCCCTGCCAGTTTTTCACGGACCAGGGCTTCCGCCGCCTTCGGCGTCACGGGCTCCCAGCGGTCGTTGACCTTGATCAGCGGTGTTTTGATCCGGTCGGGGTTGTAGATGCCCTGGAGCGCCGCCTGGCCTCTCATGCAGAGTTTTCCGCGGTTGATGGGATGGAGGGGGTTACCTTCGACCTTGATCACCCTGCCCTCACGGTTTTTGGCGATAATGCCGCAACCGGCGGGACATTCGCGGCAGGTGGAGGCATACCAGCTCGGTTTTCCGGTCACCATGTTGTCCGGTGCGTGAACCAGGGAATAGAGGTGTTTTTCTTTGTTACCCGTGCAACCCGCCGCAACGGACAGGCTGCCGATACCGGCAATCTTCAGGAATGTTCGGCGATCCATGAATAGCGCTCCCCACCATTCGGGCACATGCGAATAAGTTTGCGCGATGCATCACATATCCGATGCCAGAGTTCGGTTCCAAAATTCGTTTCCCATATCCGGGTCGGCATGGGTTTTCAGGCACTCATTCAGGTCTTGATAATATTATATATATGATTCGGTGATCTTTTGACCGGCAACGCGAATCGACGGGCTTGAATTGCGGCAAGAAAACCGCGCCGTCGACAGGACTCAAGAAATAACAAATGATACGGGAATCTGTCAAGTTTGTTTTCTATCCGACAGCGGGTCGCACATGCGCCAACGGTCATGAAAAAAAACCGGGCGGATGAAGAAGATTTGCGCCTGTTCCGTTTCTGAGGTATAAGAAAATCTTGGAAAAATGGGATGTGCAGTCCTGAACAAACGCAACGATTGGAAGAGAATATCCATGATACGTCCGCCAGGACCCGAAGAAACAGCCGCCATTGGATACCAGCGGATCGCGCGGGAGGAGAAGGCGCGGTGGGTTCGCCATCAATTCGACACGGTCGCCGGCCGGTACGACCTGATGAACACCCTGCTCTCCTTCGGCGTCCATTATCTCTGGAAACGACGCGCCATCCGGCTTTTAGGCCTGAAACCGGGGGACGTGGTCGTAGACGTCTGCGGCGGCACGGGCGATCTTGCCGTGGCGGCCCTCAAACGGACCGGCGACAAAGGCACGGTTGTTCTCTACGATATCAACCGCGAAATGATGGCGGCCGGCAGGAAAAAAGAGACCCATTGCCGCCTGCGCCGGCGCATTCTGTTCCTTCAAGGAGACGCGGAACGGATGGCTCTTGAAAGCGACGCCTTCGATGCGGCGATCGTGGGCTTCGGCATCCGCAACCTCACCGACATGGCGGCGGGCTTCCGGGAGATGCACCGGGTTCTGAAACCGGGCGGTCGGATGGTCTGCCTCGAATTTTCAAGACCCATCGCCCCCCTGTTCAGATGGATCTACGATCAATACTCATTTCACGTCATGCCGTGGCTGGGCGAACGCATGACGGGCTCCCGCCGGGCCTACACCTACCTTCCCGAGTCGATCCGGCTGTTTCCGGCCCCCGACGCGCTGGCGCGCCTGCTGTCGTCGATCGGATTTGCGGAGGTATCCTACCGGCGGCTGACCAACGGCGTCGCCGTGATTCACCGCGGCATCAAGAAATAGGCTGGAAAGACGGATGCAAACACCCTATGACGCCATGAAATCGACACCGGTTTTCGTGGGCGCAGCGCAATGATGTCGACCACCGAACTGCTCCGGGAATTGTTCATCGCGCGCGTCGACGCGCTCGCGGCGGAGCATGGCCTCACGGCTTCGGAAAAAGACAGAATCCTTACGGCATTCCGGCAGGCCGCCGCCAACCCTTTCATGAGCGACGAGCATATCTATCATAGCCTGTCGGGGCATAGCCTTTCCGGGCACAGCTTTTCGGGACATAATCTCTCAAGACAAAATCCCGAAGAACGCGGTATATCCGAACGGAATTCTGCAGACCAACAGCCATCAGACCGGCGCCTGCATGACGAGGACGGCTGAACATGCCGGCTGCCCCGCTGACGCTGAAAAAGATCAGGCTGGAGGATATCGGCTGCTTCGCACGCAAAACCATCCGGTTTTCAGGGATGACCGTCATTTTCGGGGAAAATCGGACGGGAAAATCGACCCTGGTCTACGCCGTCTATTTTGCCCTGTATGGAAAACATCTCAACAGCCACCTCAAGGTCACCGATCTCTGCCGCAAAGGCGCCGCCACCGGAAAGGTCACGCTCTATTTTACGAAAAACGGGACATCCTACAAGCTTGGGCGGAAGACGGACGCTCTTCCGAAACTGTTCAGCCGGACGGCACCCGAGGCCCCCTGGGAGCCGATTTCCGTCTACGACCCCGAGGTTCTTGCCGATGTCGTTTCCATCCGGCCGGAAACCGCCGCGCTCGGCTCTTTTTTCCGGGAAAGCGAGCTGATCTATTTTTTGCAGGAAATGCCGAAATACAACAAGACGCTGCTGCAGAGCCTCATCGGCATGGACGACAGCCTCATTCTTCGCGGACGTTTCAAAAAAGCCCTGAGCCGGGCCAGGGAGGTGAAAAATGCCATCGAAAACGCCGCCCCGAAAAAATCCGTCGACCCGCTGAACCTGGAACTCACCCGGCGGCAGATTGCCGACGCCGAAAAAGCCCTGGCCGACATCGCGCCGAATCGGCCGAGAACCGACGGCACCGATCTACCGGATCCCACGATATACAAGCTTCTTAAACAGCAGCATCAGGCCAAGACCCAAAACCTTGCGGCCCTCCGGTCCCTTGCCGCCAATTTCCCGGAAAAAGCCGCGCTGGCGGCCGAAAAAGAGAATCTCACCTCCCAGCGCGAGTCCCATGCCACGGCTCCCGGCAATACGCCCGCCGACGAAGCCCGGCTGGAATGCCGCCTGGGCGGTCTCATCCAGAAAGCCGACAACCTGAGGTTGCGCATGCGGCATATAGACGGCCTGGCAGAGCGACCGACATGTCCCGTCTGTGAACAGGCGGTCCCTCCCGATCAGATCGACACCCTGCGGCTCAACATCGCCGCTCAACTGGCCCGGACCGAAACGGCCGCCCAACGCATCGAAGAGGGGTTGCAAAACATCCGGAACATGAAAGAAATCCAGGCGGCCCGTCAAAAACGGCTGACCGAAATCGAACGGCAGACATCGGAAATCCGGGATATCGAGCATCGCATCGAAGAGGTCGGCCGTCAGTTGGCCGGTCTCACGGCGGATCTTGCGCAGTTTGATCGCCTCCTGGGGGAAATTCACGAGACACCTGCCGGATTCGGCAGACGGCCTTCCGCCGAAGAGCGGCGCGCCCACCTCCACGAAGAGATCATTCGGCACCGCGTCGCCCTGAAGCGGTATGAGGATGATCTCAAACATGCCGACGCGCACCGGAAGCACATCGCCTCTGCCCGTCGGCATGTTCTCGTCTGCAAAGTGGCCTTCCAGGCGGTCGAAGAGGCCATTCAGGGCCTGGGAAGCCGCCTGCTCGAAAAGGTCCGCAACAGCGTCGGCGACTGGTCCCGCCACTTCTCGTTTCTGGACCGGTTCGACATCCAGGTCACCGACCGGGAGCTGCTCCCCATGATCCAGGCCAAGGGGTATCAATACAAGCTCAACCAGATGAGCAAGAGCGAGCGCATCTTTTTGTACCTGCTGCTGAAACTCGCCATCGGCGACGCCTTGGGCCATCTGGGGGTCTTCGTCCTCGACGACCCCGCCGACGGCCTCGATCTCAAACGCAAGCGCACCCTGGCCTACCTCCTATCCGAGGTCGGCGCCCGGCGTCAGATTCTGGTCACGACCAACGACGCCGATTTCAGCGATCTGTTCGCAGACGGACGGCGGGTGGATCTTTGAACGGGCATGAAGACGGGGAGCGGGCATCATCCGAAAATAATGCGCAACAGTCGGAGTAGATTGCCGCTTGACGGCGCAACCGACCTTATCTATCATTGATTCATGTATGAATTGAACCGTTTCCAACCCTGGGAGGTGAAGGATGCAGAGCGCAAAAGACATTATGACGACAGAGGTGATCACCGTACGGCCGGAAACGGAGATTGTAGAGGCGACCAGACTGCTTCTGGACAACCACATCAACGGCCTTCCGGTGGTCGACGACCGGAACAGGGTGGTGGGTATCCTCTGCCAGAGCGATTTGATCGTGCAGCAGAAAAAATTCCCCCTGCCTTCGTTTTTCACCTTTCTGGACGGCTTCATTCCCCTGACATCCACGAAACAGATGGAAAAGGAAATCCAGAAGGCCGTGGCCATTACCGTCTCGCAGGCCATGACGCCCGAGCCGGTGACCGTGACCCCCGACACCAACCTGAACAGCGTTGCCGCCCTGATGGTCGACAAGAATTTTCACACCCTCCCGGTCGTGGAAAACGGCAGGCTCGTGGGCGTGATCGGCAAGGCGGATGTGATCCGCACCCTGACCGGTGCCGGGCCGAAAAAACAGGAAACAGGCGCTTAGATGCGGATGATCGCCCGGGCCGCCTGCCTTTTCAGCCGTGTAAACGTCCGGTCACTGTGCGTCGTTCGGCGCCGTGTTCAGCCGATATCGGGCGTGGCGGCGATGTAGAGCGGCATCAGGGCTTCGAACAATCCGGAAATATCATCGGTGATCGAAGCTTCCTTCGTCAGCACGCCTTCTTTTGGTTCGATTCTGGCGATACTGAGATCCATGCCGCGCTCTTCGGGAAGTGCGTCCAGAAAGGTATAAAGAGAATCGATGTCCTGATGCCCCTTGGCAAGGTGGATACGCCATTTGTCCTGGTGAGCCCTGATCATTCCCTGGAATCTCTTTTCTCCGAGATCATAAATGGAAATATCGTTTGCGGCGGCCAGCCGGCACAGCCATTGTTCGTTTTCCGGATCTTTGAGCCAGGTGATGAACGCTGCAAAATCGTGCTGGGTATCCTTCGCGTTTTCAGGTGATTCCAGATAAAGGCCGTAGTATAGCCGCTCTTCATCGACCTCGGCAAAAAATTTGGCCTGAAGCCAAGCATTTCCCCGCTCGCGGTGAGTGACATCGGCCCAGTGAATGGCGGGTTTTCGGTAGACGGCCCATGAATTGAATGAAAATGTGTCGGTGGGGAGCTTTCCCGTCACCGCGCCGCCAAGGCAGCTTCGACTGCGCCAGGTGGTGGCGGTGATGTTCTTCTTGAAATCCCCATCTTCGAATCCATTGAATTTATTTCCGTATTTTGATGATGCAGAGCGGGTTTTCTGGGGTTTGGCGGCTTTCTTCTGTCTGGCGGCTTCCTTCAGGCGCTTCTCGAGATCGAGCCTTTCCAGAATCCGCTGCTGCAGGTCGATCGCGGTCGCCACCTCCTCGCCGGTCTCCCAGCGGATGACCATTGAATCACCGTCCACGGAAACAACCTCATACGGTCCTTTCATGTTTTCATATCGATCCCCTACCCTGAACTCAATGGTATCAATCATACATTCCTCTTTATGCCGTTGACCAAGTTTGTGTAAAATATAGTTGAAGCCCGGAGTATCGCTTTTGATTCCCATGCCGTACACCGACTCGCGGGAACCGACGCCTAAAAGCGCCAAAAAATCGATAAACGGACGAATTTTCTCTGGACACCATATGTTACAGAGAATTCGCCATGCTGGAGATCACGTCGAAGAGATCGGAATATCAAATCAGGAACACGCAGGATATAAGACAGACCCGGGAGAAGTCGAAGCCAGGGGAATCGTCGTTTTATTCCTTGAATCGATAATTTAGTATAAACAGTTATTTATGAAAAAACCTGAGGGCATTGTGCCAATCATAGCGCAGTACCGATACACCGTCTTGCCGTCATGACCTATAGACGTTCAGATAAAGCTTTTGGCAAGGCAGAGCCAGGCAGTCGTATAAGTCGTACGTCAACGAACGATAACGCAGTCCAAAAGTTTTATCTGAAAGCCTATATATCAGGTTGAAGGCATAACGGCAAGAGCGCAGACATTTTTTGTCTGAAGCGGTCTAATCCAAAGACGTTCGCTCTTCGAGAACGGCTGCCGGCTTACGTTTTAAGAAGCATGACGGAAGAAGCAAACGCCAGCCCCGGATTCCGGCGCTGCATGACGTGCGGGGCTCCCGCCGCCGGCTCCGCCGTGAATTCGATTTTCATTTCACGTAAAATCCACGGCCCGAACACCGGACGGCCAAGATCGTCTGTTGCGATGATGTCTCTTTCCCGCGATTCCATAATCAAACCCTTTTCACATATTCGGACCTGAAACGAAACAAAGTTGACAAAGATGGCGCCGGATGTTGGGTCGTCTTCAAGGCGCGTCAAAGGTCGCATACTTTACGTATAGGGCCTTTGGCGCAACGCGGAAGACGGGTCAGAAGAAAACCAGGATTGTTAAGTTTATTTTGTTTCAGGTTCTTAATACTTCCGGCCGGACCCCGGGCGTTTATCCTGCCGGCAACATCGCAGGAAAAGGCATATCCTTCAATCTGTTCTTCGTTTCACACAGTTCATTTGCAGGACAACAACGAAACTACATATCACCATAACCTATAAAGTTATAGCCCTTTTTTGTCTGCGTCAAATCTTTTTTTCGGCGTTCGTAAAACTTATGCAAAATCTCTCCGCATTTTTTGACACTTCTTTGAATTGCCCATTTTCGCCGGAGCGCTAAAATCCTTTCCGGAAAGCATCACACCACCTTCAACCGGAACCCCGACACCCGCGCCCCTGGAGAATCCCGCGAAAATTTTTTCTCACCTTCAGGATACCGGAGCGAACGGAAACCCGGTTCGATATCAGGAATATCGCTGTGGCCTACACTTTTTCGTCGGGACCGATCACCCGCATGGTCCGCCATTTTCCATGGCGGAAGCGGAGGAGGGCTGCGGTGAAAAGAGAGACGATAAAGACGGTGACGCAGCCCCAGGCAAAATAGACCCCCATGTCGAAAAAAGCTACGCCGATGAAAATGGGCAGGATCATGGTCGCCGCCGAAAGCCCGCCGATGGCCCACATGATGAACCGGGTATCGCCTGCGCCTCTGAGGGCGCCGGTATAGATCATGTACTGGGCATCGAAAAAGATATAAAAGGCCACAAACCGGAGCAGGACGACGCCCATTTCGGCCATCCGCGCCGGCGTTTCGGGCGGCAGGCTGCGGGCATAAAACAGGGACAGGGTCCACTCGGGCCAGATCAGGTAAAAGAGGGCCGTCAAACAGGTATAGATGTAAATGAGGTGCAGCGTGACCCGGACGTCGGCCGCGGCGGCCGCCGGCGCCCCCCGCCCCAGCGCCTGTCCGACCAGGGTGCTCGTTCCCATGGAAAAGCCCATGATCGGCATGAACGCCAGGGAATTGATCGTCAGAACGATGTTCGTGACCGCCAGCTCGACGCTGCCGATCCGGCCGACCATGAGAACGAAAAAGGTGAACGCGAACAGATCCATGGTAAACTGGAGCGAACCGGGCACGCCGAAACGCAGAAGCCGTCTGAAAAGCGCTGTTTCAAAGCGCCGGTTTGCAAGCACGCCGTACCGCCGGTCATGCGGGCGGGTAAAGATCAATCCCGCGAACAGCGCCGCGATGAGCGCCCAGGAAACGACCGTTCCCAGGCCCGCGCCGGCGATGCCCATCTCGGGAAAGATCCAGCGCCCGTTGATCAGGGCATAGTTCAGGGGAATGTTCAACAGCATTCCCGCAAGATGAACCAGCATGACCGGCCGGGTCAGGCCCCGGCCGGAAAAAAAACACGACAGGGTCGCCGCCAGCACACTGAATCCACCGCCCAGGCAGAGAATGCGGAAATAGCCCACCTCGAGCCGGCGAATCGCCTCGTCGTGGCCGACGAGGTCAAACAGCGGGACGGCAACCCCATACAAAGACGCGAGAACGGCGCCGGCAAACACCGAAAAATAGACGCCCTGCCAGACGGCGGCGCCCACCCGCCCATCCAGTCCGGCCCCGGTATACTGCGCGACGAATACGTTGACATAGCCGCCCACGCCCATGAAAAACGCGATAAACAGAAAAGCGGTCAACCCCCCGGGGGTCGCGGCGGCAATGGCATCAATGGAATAATGCGCCAGAAAGATCCGGTCGGTGACCTCGAGGATCATGGTGGTCGCCATGCTCACCACCAAAGGCAGGCTGACTCCCAACACCCGGCGGTAGCTCCTGAGGGATTCGGGCCGGAATCTCCGAAAGATCTTCGGTTGCGTTACCATCTCCATTGTTCATCGCCATCGGCAGTTCGTTTGCGCATTCGTCCAGCTTCCTGAAGGTGTGGCGCACGGCATCACCATAACTGATGCAAATCGTGAGAAACTTGATCATGGCTGAGCTTACCACAAACAACCTCCTCCCGGTAGGCTGTGTTATGGCAGCGGAGGTGAGACCGGATAACAAAGCGCTGATTAAATTTCAGTTTACACAGGATAAAACATGCCCTACCTTTTTCAGGATTCGATCAGGTGAGATGGATGGGACATTTTCTTTCCACCCCAAGAACCCGCAATTTTCGAAAGGCCGGTCCAAAATGCCGCTGCTGGAAGCTTGCAATCTGACCCAGACCTACACGGTCGAAGACCGGCAGATCACCATTCTCAAGGATGTGTCCCTGTCGGTTTCCCCGGGGGAATTCGTGGTGATCGAGGGAAACAGCGGGAGCGGTAAAACGACCCTGTTGACCCTTCTGTCGGGCCTCGACCGGCCGACGTCGGGCCGGATATTCATCGGCGAGCGGGAGATCACCCACCTGAACGAAGACGAGATGGCGCCCTTGCGGAACACGGCCTTCGGATTCGTCTTCCAGTCGTTTCACCTGGTGCCGTCCCTGAACGCGGTTGAAAATATCATGTTTCCCGCAGAACTGGCAGGCGACGGCCATGCCGGGGAAAAGGCCGAAAGATTGCTGGCCCGGGTGGGCCTTTTGGCGCGCCGGCATCATTTTCCGCATCAGCTTTCCGGAGGCGAAAAACAGCGGGTGGCCATCTGTCGGGCCCTGATCAACGCACCGGACATCATCTTCGCCGATGAACCGACCGGAAACCTCGATACCGAAAACAGCGGCGCCATCCTGGATCTGCTCATCGATCTTCGGAAGGAGCGGGGGTCCACCCTCATCCTGGTCACCCACAGCGCCGAGATCGCCCGCAAGGCCGATCGGCGGCTGACGCTGCGGGACGGTGAAATGGAAAAGAGATAAAATGCTCCATCCCAGATTCCTCCTCAGACAGATGACCGCAGGCGGACACCAGGCCGTTGTGTTCGTGCTGTGCGTCATCCTGTCCATCGTGGCGGTCGTCGCGGTGAACGGATTCCGGGAGAGCCTGAACCGGTCGCTTCTGAGGGATGCGCGCGCCCTTCAGGCGGCGGATATCATCGTAAGGTCCAATTTCCCGCTCTCCCCTCCCCTTTTGGGCAAGATCCGGGAGCTTGGAAGCGAGGGCAGGATCGAGAGCACCCCGGTCTATGAATTCTACTCGGTCGTCCGCGGCGGTCCCAAGGATGAGACGCTGCTGGCCGACCTGAAGATCGTGGGACCTGCCTATCCGTTCTACGGCAAGGTGGTGCTGCGGTCGCACCGCCCTTTTGCTGACGCGCTCACCCCGGGCGGCGTGGTGGTGGAGCAGGCGCTTCTTGCGCGCATGAACCTTGCGGTGGGTGATGTTCTTCATGTGGGCAGCGCCCGGCTCGTCATCCGGGACGTGGTGCTGAAAGAGCCGGACCGTCCGGTCAGCTTTCTCTCGTTCGGCCCCAGGGTCTTTATCGGCACCGCCGATCTCGACCGCCTCGACCTTTTGAAAAAAGGCAGCCGCGTCAGATACGAGCGCCTTATCAAGGCCGGCTTAAATGAAAACGTCAATGCGCTGGCGGCGACGCTGGAACGGGTTTCCATAGACGGGCAGGAGCAGGTCGAAACCTTCCGGACGGCCCGATCGCGGATCAAGCGGTTTTTCGACAATTTCCTCTTCTTTCTCTCGCTCATCGCCGTCTTTATCCTGCTGCTCTCGGGCCTGGGCATCCGAAGCACGTTGTCGGCCTTCCTGAAAGACAAGGAGGAGACCATCGCCGTCATCAAGGCCCTGGGCGGAACCCGGCGCTTTGTCACCCTCACCTACCTGAGCCTTGTCGCTATCTTCGGTCTTGCCGGCACCACGATCGGCATCCTCCTGGGACTGTTGCTGCAGCACGGCCTGTTTGTCATGTTCGGGGATCTGCTCCCCGCGGGCAGCGACACGGTCCTCTCGGCGCCGACCCTCGTCCAGGGAGTGCTTCTGGGGATTCTGACGGTGCTTCTGTTCGCCTTCCTGCCGATCCACCGGTTGCGGGATGTGCGGCCCAACCGGGTGTTCCGGAAAGCGCCCATGCCTGCCGAAAAAGGGCCGGCGTTTTATATCACTCTTCTGGTGATCGCTCTTTTTTTCACCGGGATGATCCTTTTTCAACTCCGGGATTTCGATCTGGGTCTCAAGTTTCTGGGAGGGACGCTGACCCTGGTTCTTCTTACGGCGCTCGTCACCCAGTCTCTGCTGTGGCTGCTGAAGCGGCTGAAAAAACTTCCTTTGGCCCTGCGGCAGGCCGTTCGGGGACTGTTCCGCACCGGCAACGCCACCCGGTCGACCATCATCACCCTGAGCGCATCGCTTTCCCTGATTTTCACGATCTTCCTGGTGGAGCATAACCTCGACGCCGCGTTTATCCGCTCCTACCCGAAAGACGCCCCCAATCTTTTTTTCATCGACATTCAGCCCGATCAGGTCGGCCTGTTTGCAGAAACCATTGGACGGACGCCCGAATTCTATCCGGTGATCCGATCGCGCCTGCTGTCCATCAACGGGGAAAAAATCGATCGGGCGGCGGAGCGGAAAAGAAGGGGCGACAATCTTGCCAGACCCTTCAATCTGACGTACCGCGATCACCTGCTCGCCGACGAGGTTCTCGTTACGGGGGATAAGTTGTTTCGGGAGGATATGAAAGGGCTTCAGGTATCGGTGCTGGACACGGTCGTCAAGATGCGGCCCATGGCGATCGGCGACCGGCTCAGGTTCAGGATTCAGGGAATTCCCGTGGAAGCCGTTGTCTCCAGCATCCGCAGCCGGGTCCGGGAGACGATCGAGCCTTATTTTTACTTTGTCTTTCCGGCGGATTCGGTTCTGAGAGACGCACCCCAGACGATCTTCACGGCCATCCGGGTCGATCCTGGGAAGATACCGGCCCTCCAGAGCCGGGTCATCATGCGTTTTCCCAACATCAGCGCCATCGATGTGAGCCAGACCATCAGCACCTTCGCGGGGCTGCTTCACCGGCTTTCGATGATCATCCGGTTTTTCACCCTCCAGAGCATTGTCGCGGGGCTGTTGATCATTGTCAGCGCGATTTTCGCCACCCGCCTCGCCCGCACCCAGGAGGCCGCCTATTTCAGGATCCTCGGTGCGAAAAGCCGCTTTATCCTGGCGGTCTTCTCCCTGGAGAACATGATCATCGGCACGATGAGCGCCGCCGAAGCCCTCGTGATTTCCCATGCGGCCGGCTGGATCATCACCACCCGGGTGTTAGACATCGATTACCGGCCCTACCCGGCTGAAAGCGCCATGCTTTTTTTTGGAACCATCCTTCTGGTCTGGGGCGTCGGGAGCATCGCGACGCTGCCCATCCTGAAGCAGAAGCCCGTCGTTTTTCTTCGGGAGCAGACGGAAGAATGATCAACCGCATCGAAACAAGAGAAGAAACCAGATGAAAAAATTTTATTGGATCACCGCCGCCCTGGCGGCAACGGTAATGGCAACATCGGCCGGATGTGACGGCAAACCCGCAGGCAATTCGGCACAGCAGGCATCGACGCCTGTGGAGACCGGTGCCGAGGGTGCCGCACCAGGCGCGCCGCCGTCGGGCGTGATCGCGGCCGTCGGCGACAGCCTCACCGAAGGGTACGGCGTTGACGAGGAGAAGGCCTATCCCGCGCTTCTTGAAAAGAAACTCCGGGCGTCGGGGCATGACTATACGGTGATCAATGCCGGCATCAGCGGCGAAACCAGCAGCGGAACCCTCTCCCGGGTCCGCTGGATCCTGACCCTGAAACCCGATATCGTTATCCTCGAAACCGGCGCCAACGACGGCCTTCGCGGCATCGATCCCGCCCTGACGCAGAAAAACATCCGCGAGATCGTGCGTATCCTCAAAGGTGAAGGCGTGGTGGTGGTGCTGGCGGGCATGGAGATGGTGCGGAACATGGGGGTGAATTTCACCGATGCCTTCAGGAAGATATACCCGGAGGTCGCCGCCGAAGAAGATATTATTTTCGTTCCGTTTTTCCTCAAAGGCGTGGCCGGAGACCCCCGTCTGAACCAGGCCGACGGCGTTCACCCCCGGGCGGCAGGCTACCGGATCGTCGTCGAAACCGTCTATCCGTATGTGCTCGATGCCATCGACCGGCTGAAGAAGCGCTGAACATAACATCCACGTTCGGGGGGCGTCATCATAGAACGGATATCACCCTACTGCGCCAACAGAGAGAGAATCTCCCGGGTTTTTTTCATCCCCTCCGTCCATTCCCGGGGGATGGCGTCCATGCCCAGATGGGCGCCCAGAACCATGCCCGTCATCATGCCGCGCGCGGCGCTGTCGCCGCCGGCCATGACGTCTTGGATCAGGGCCTCCTTCAGGTCCGTTTCGTATGTGGCGATCAGATGGATCACCCCGCGAAAGGCCTGGGGGGTTTCGCAGGCCTGGCCGAACCGGGCAATGGTCGCCGTGCTCTCCTGACCTCGGGATTTGAGCCCTTCCTCCACCCACATGGCAACGGGCAGCATCGCGAAGGCTTCAGAGGCGGCAATCCGCTCGATGGCGGCCGTCGGCGCCGCCCCCTTCAGCACATCCGCGGTCACCCGGGCAAAAAACTCGGCGGCGTCCACGGTGTTGGGATCGTTGTGGGTCATTCGGGTCTGGGTCCGGGCCGCCCCGGCCAGACGGTCGGGATCGTCCGCAAGCAGTGGAATCAGCGGAGCGATGCGGGAAGCCCCGGAAAAATCACCGGTATGGGAGCCGGCCGTTTCCGCGGTCTTGCCGCTGCTGTAGTAGGCGAGCGTTTTTTTCGTGGCCCCGTCCATGTAGCCGTCATAGTCCGCAAAAAGCTCACGCCACCGTCTAGAAAAATCTTCCAGATCGAACCGTTTCCGCGCCGCAATGGATTGCAGGAGCACCAGCATCTGATCCCCGTAGTGGGTGAATTCCCCCTTCTTCTTGGTCGGATGGTAGGAATCCGGCCCGGGCGCCGCAAGGGCTGTGATCCGGCCGAAACGCTCGGCGATTTCCTTAGTGTCATATATCCAATGGGCGCCCAGGGCGAATGCATCCGCTGTAAACGATGCCAGAACCGCTGCCTGCTTGTTCCCGTTCATGGTTTCCTCCACAAGATTGCCGACATCGGCGGGTGATACGGGGGCGGAAAAGCTTCCGCCCCCGTGGGTCAGAGATTACTTGGTCAGTTTGGCAACCACGAAGCCGCCGCGGGGCCGTTTCATCAACAACTGAACAGACTCCCCTTTCTTGATGCCTGCCAGGCGCTTCTGGAACTCGTCGATGGACTTCACCGATTCGCGGTTGATCTCGATGATCAGGTCTCCCTGACGGATGCCGGCTTCGTCGGCCTTGCCGCCCGACGCCACATCGCTGACCAGAACACCCCTGTCGTCGCCTTCATAGCCCAGCCGCTTGGCCGTTTCAGGATCGAGAGACCGCAATTCAAGCCCCAGACCCTCTTCATTTTTCTGACCCGACGCAACGCGCTCGACGTCATCGGCGCGCTTGGTCAGCGTGACGTCGACCGTCTTCTCTTTCCCGTCCCGGATCAGGGTGATCTCCGTCTTCTTGCCGACCGGAAGACTTGCGATCTGAGCGGAGAGCTCACGGCTCGACTTGACCGGCTTGCCGTCCACGGCGATCACGACGTCGCCGACCTTGATGCCGCCCTTATCCGCCGGATCGCCCTCGTATACCTGTGAAATGAGAACGCCGTTGTCCTGTTTGATGTTGTAGTAGCTCTTCAGCTCGTCGGTCAGGTCCTGAATGCCGACCCCAAGCCATCCACGGGTCACCTCGCCGCTCTTTTCCAGCTGGTCGACGACGCTCATCGCCATATTGGACGGAATGGCGAATCCGATCCCCTGGCCGCTGGCGATAATCGCCGTGTTGATGCCGACCACCCGACCTTCCATGTCCAGAAGCGGTCCGCCGGAGTTGCCGGGATTGATGGAGGCGTCGGTCTGGATGAAATCGTCATAGGGACCTGCGCCGATCACCCGGCCCTTGGCGCTGACGATGCCCGCGGTGACCGTCTGCTCTAAGCCAAACGGGCTGCCGATGGCCACGACCCAGTCACCGACCCGCAGCTTGTCGGAGTCTCCGATCTCCAGAGGGACCAGATCCTTGCTCGGTGCGATGCGGATCAACGCCAGATCGGTGTTGGGATCGCGGCCGATCACCTCGGCGTCGAATTCCTTTTCATTGGCAAGACGCACCTTGATCTGGTCCGCACCTTCGACCACATGGTTGTTGGTCACGATGTAGCCGTCTTTATCGATGATGAACCCCGAGCCTAAACTCTGCTGCTTGAAGTCGTGGGGACTGTCGTCGCCGAACGGCGGGAAAAAATCCTTGAACGGATTGTCCCGGTCCCCAAAGGGGTTGCCGTAAAAATGCCTGAAAACACGCCCGCCGTTCGGAACATTCTTGACCGTCCGGATATTGACCACGGCCGGCCGCACCTTATCGGCCAGCTTGCTGATATCCATGGGCACCATCATGGTTTTGTTGTCGCTCGCCGCCCTGCCCACACCCGTGCCGATGCCCGCCATCAGGAAAACCGCCGCAAGCCATAGCGCGATTTTCGGTACATAGGATCTCTCTTTTATCCACTTCATAATGATTTCCTCCGATTTAAATTCAATTTTGATGTCAATGATCCAACCATGAACGTAGACATTCATGACCGGCAATATAGAGTAAAGAGTTTACCCGAAGATGATGCAAAGATTACCAAACGGTCATCTTCATACGCTTCGTTCCATCGGTACATCCACGTAGAAAACGCTGCCGGCGCCCGGTTCGCTTTCCACCGACATCGTTCCGTCGTGCGCCGCGATGACGGCCTTCACCAGGCTCAGCCCCAGGCCGGTTCCGGCCTGGGAGCGGCTCGGATCGCAACGATAGAAACGATCGAAAATATGAGGAAGATCCACATCCCTGATGCCGATCCCCGTATCTTCCACCACCACCTCCCACCGGCGGCCATCCAGGCCTGCAACGAAGACGTCGACGCATCCTCCTGCAGGGGTATACTTGACCGCATTGTCCAGAAGATTGCCGACGGCGCGCTGGATCAGCCGGACGTCTCCCGTGACCATGCACGCTTTGGGCCCGTGATAAGTCAACATCAGCCCCTTGTCTTCCGCGACCGGCTCGAACAGTTCACAGGCCCCTGCGACCAGTCCTGCCACATCCATGGAAACACGCGCGATAGCGCCGGCGCCTGCCGTCGTTTTTGAAATCATCAGCATGGTATTGATCATGTCAAGAAGGCCGTCGCACTCCTCGACGACACCCGCCGTCATTGCCTGGTAATGGCCCACGGCATCGGCGTCCGGCGCGGTGGTGGTCAGCGTCACCTCGGCCATGCCCCGTATCCGCGTAATGGGGCTTTTAAGATCATGGGCGATATTGTCGCTCATCTCCCTGATGCCGACGACCAGGCTCTCGATGCGGTCGAGCATCTGATTGAAGGTGACGGCAAGTCGTTCGATCTCGTCTCCCCACCGCTTCACCGGCACCCGGCGGCCGAGCTCCCCGCCGGAGATCTCCCTGGCGGTGCGGGTAACCTCCCCCAGCCCCCCGAGGGCTTTTCGTGCCATGAACCAGCCGATCAGGATCGCCAGAGACGAGAGCAGCGAGAGAATACCGACGAAAATCTTTCTGAAAGCCTCGATGAACCGGCCGGCCAGCTCGAGCGGCTGGCCCAGCTGGAGGATGACCCCCGGGCCGATCATCCGGTACAAAATACGCACCCGGTGTTTCCGGTCGGGAATCAACGCGGTGTCGAACACGTGCGAACGGCCTTCGATGATCTGCCGGATGGCATCTTTTTTCACGCCGATATTTTCCCAGTAAGACATGTTGGAAGAGGAAAACGCGGCGCCGTCCAAATAGAGAAGCCTGAAAAAAATCTTCCGCTCCCCGGCGGCCTGCGCTTCGAGCGTCATCACATGCTTGACGGCATCCAGCCCTTTGGCCTTGAAGATGGATTCGAAGGTGCCGACCTGGTTGAGAAGTTCCCGGTCCGACCGTTCCTCCAGAAGGTTTGTCACCATCACGTAAAAGAGAAAAAACGCCGTGACCGAGAACAGGATGACGACGGAACCGTACCAGAGGGTCAGGCGAAACGCCAGGGTGCGCGACCACCTAATCCATCTCTTTGAGCACATACCCCACGCCCCGCACCGTATGGATCAGTTTTTTATCGAATTCCTTGTCCACCTTGTCCCGCAGGCGGCATATCCGGGCCTCGACCACATTGGTCCGGGGATCGAAATTATAATCCCAGACATGTTCCATGATCATCGTCTTCGAAACGACCCTGCCGGCATTTCGCATCAGGTATTCCAGAAGGGAAAACTCGAGGGGCTGCAGTTCGATTTTCCGCATGTCGCGCACGACCCGGCGGGTTACGAGGTCAAGAGAGAGGCTTCCAACCGCAAGTCGCATCGGCTCGACGACCTCGCCGGCGCGCCGGATGAGTGCCTGCACCCGGGCCAGGAGTTCCGAAAAGGAAAACGGTTTCGTAAGGTAGTCGTCGCCGCCCGTCTCGAGCCCTTTGACCCGATCCTCGACCTCCCCTTTGGCGCTTAAAATAATCACCGGGGTATTGACCTTCCTGCGGCGGAGTGTTCCGATGATGGAGAGTCCGTTCCTGCCGGGCAGCATAATATCGATGATCGCCGCATCATACGGCTCGTTGAGCCCCATGTGCAGTCCGTCATCGCCGTCGGCGGCGTGGTCCACGGCATAACCGGCCGCTTTGAGGCCTTTTTGGATAAACGAGGCAATCTTCTCATCGTCCTCTACCAGCAGTATTCTCATATCGTATTCCCGGTGGCGGCGCTTCGCTTGTTACGCCTTCATTCACATTGTTTGTTATTCTCTAAGTTAATCCATATGAGCAGATTGGGAAGACGACAGAATGATATCCGGCGCAAAAAGTGATATGAAAAGCCTTGAATCGGAAGAGCAAAGCATTTAATGTGGCCGCATCGCAGCCCGAAAAATCCATCAACGTCTTCGTTCCGGACTGCAGAATATACGCCTTCAGGTGATGTGAAATGGACGAGCAGGAAATCCTGAATGATAGCATACGACCCGTTAAGCCGGATCTCCGTCTCAAGATCATCGAACTCATAGAAACGCTGCGCAAAACGCATCGCCCATCGAGAAACGCCTTGCTGTCGGCAGCGGACCGGATACTGGCATGGAAGCTCGAAAGCGGCACCGGCAGCCTCTGGCCCCAGCCCCCTCTGATGATGACGGCAACCGTAGACGACGGCTGGGGCCACGGCCTCGACGTCATTCACCGGTATGGCGAAGTCGCCGGGCTTTCGATTATCCCGCTGGGCCTTCAGAAAACCCCGAGTGAAATCATCGAGGCCTGCCTCTCCCAAAGGCCTGCCATCCTTGGGTTGACGGTGTTGCAGTTCGACACGGAAGATGCGCTGATCGATATCCGCGCAGGCATCCCGAAAGAGACCCGGATCGTCGCCGGCGGCCCGCTTTTCAGGGCAGATCCTGATCTCGCCCGGCGGGCGGGGATTGACTTCGTTGCCGGCAACGCCGCCGCTTTTATTGAATATCTTTTGGATTTCCAGCCGTTATCGCCGGTAAAAATAAATTGAGCCTTGACCATCCATGTGCCTTTGTGTATCAATACGGCCGATATTATAACAAATATTATTTGAATGAACATATCGGTATTCTTTCGGAGATCTCTCAATCCAACACCGCCGGCAGCGATAGCGGAATCGGCGGTGATATTTCCGCCAAGGAGCGTCAATGGAAAAAATAAACATTACCGAAAAACTTCGCACATTCGATAAGTTCTGGCAGTCCAAACTGATTGGCGAATACAACGACCGACCGGTCAAAATCATCAAATTGAAGGGCGATTTCGACTGGCATCACCATAAGGATGAAGACGAAATGCTGTTGGTGTTGAAAGGCCAGGTAAAAATCGAATTCCAGGAAGACTCCCTTGTTCTCGGAGAAGGCGATCTTTTCATCATCCCCTGCAATGCCCCCCATAAGCTGGTGGCGACCGATGAAGTGAATCTTCTCATGATCGAACCCAAATCGACCCTGAACACTCAAAATCATCTCGCCAGAAGCGTCGGCAAGGCAAACGATTCCATTTAAGGACAGGGCGACGATCGGAAGCCGCATGGCGATAACAGACAAACAGGCGAATTCCCATGAACATGAGATGCGCTCTATTCTATTTTATGCTCTTTTTAAGCGGAGCGGCGTTGTTTGCATCTGCAATCCTGTCGACCGCCTCTCCGCTTCAGGCCGATGAAGCGGATGTGATGACCGTCCGGCAGGCGGAAGGAAAGCTCTATGCCCAGCCCGTCAAAATCGCTCCGGTGATCGAATCGCTGCGGAAAGGGGCGCAGGTTCTCGTCCTCCGCCAGAAGGGGGAGTGGTATGCGGTCAGCCTGGCCGACCAACGGCTGGGATGGGCGCATCAGAGCATATTCACACCCGAAGCGGCTGCTGCTGCTGAGACTGCAGCAGCGCCTAATCATGCTCCCACGCCCAAAACGGCCGCAGCAAATGCGGCAGGTCAAAGCGCCGTTTTAAAGGTGCCTTCGGGCAGGGTCAGGAGTGCCCCGTCTTTCGACGCTCCGCTTGCATTCGGCCTGAGAGAGGGGGAGCGGTTTACGGTAGTGACGAAACAGGGGGACTGGTATCACATCAAGAGCACGGGCGGAAAACCGGGGTGGATCTACAAAACCCTCGTTCAATTGTCCGCGCCTTCACCGCCCGAAGCCGCAACGCCCAAACCGGTAGAAGCGCATCCACCGGCCGCCCCTGCAGCCGTTTCGTCCGAAACGGAAACAGCCGCGCCGCCGGCGGAGAAACGCCTGGTGGTCTCTCTCAAGGTAAGCTCCGGAAGGGTGAGAACCGGTCCTTCCAAGGCTTCGCCCAAGGCATTCAGTATCCGTCGAGGCACCCGGGCGGAGGTGACCGAAACCGACGGCGGCTGGTATCATATCCTCCTGCCGGACGGCCGGAAGGGGTGGTCCTACAAGAAGATGTTCGATATTGTGGGAAAAAAAGAGGTCACCGCACCGTCGGCACAAAAAAAATCGACCGCCCCAAAACCGGGAGCCGCCGCGAGCGAGAAGAAAGAACAGCAAAAAGCCTCTGATACACTGGACCCCGCGAAGGCTTCGAACACTGCGGATCCCTTGAAAGTGGCCGGCAAAAAGAAATCGGGAGTGGAAAAAGAGATCCGGGCCATCCGCTTCGAAGCGCCTCCGGAGGGTGATGAAAGCATCATCTTTGACCTGAGCTCCTTCAATCCGCCCAAGACCTATACCGTAAACGGCAAAGAGGGGCCCATGGTGGTCTGCGAATTTACCGACACCCGGCTCTCTCCCGATATCGGTAACACCATTCCCGTCAACGGGAAGCTGATCACGGGATTGACGGTTCAAAAACCCTCCGATCAGGATGCCGTCATTCGGGTGGAGGCCAGCCTCGACCCGCGATATGAATACAGCGTCGATCAGATGTTTTTCAAAAAGAACAACCGCTATATCATGACCTTCAAAAAATAGTGTAGGCCGTTCAGGCCGCGTCCGTCTCCCACATCGAAGTCGGCCGGCCTTCCCAGGCTCCGCTTCCCTCGGGTAGGGGCTTTTCATCAGGAAAGCCCCAGCTTCCAGTTCCACCAGCCGGGTCTTTCCTTCATGAGGACGTTTTTCGGCACCGGCTCGTCGAGGGTGACGAACAATCGGTATCCGGCCTGGGCAAGCACCTTTTTCTCCGCCTCTAGATCAAGCCGCCAGTTGGGATAAATCCATGTATTTTCACCGTACCGCACCGTCCAGGCCGCTTCTTTCCTGGGGCTGGTCAACGGATGCTCGTGCGATATGGATGTTGGATCGATTCTCGAAACGCAAAGCGGCCAGTTTCCGGCCGACACGATCCCCAGCGGCAAGGGACTCGATCCGGCAAGATCCGCATAATCCCCGCCGCCAAGCTCCGGACTCGCGATGACCCCTTTGAACCCGAAGGAGGCGGCCATGCCGACGGCCATGGGGTTGGCGATGTTGCAGAAAGGACCGGCCCAGAGATCGAGACGGCCTCCGTTCTCGAAAAACGCCATCTGCCAGGGGGCGTTCAACACGAAGATCCGGCCCCCTTTTTTTTGCGCCGTTTCGATCATCCGGCGCCAGGCCTCCTCCTCGTCCGGCCATATCACCGGGGGAAGCCACCACCAGATCTCGGCAAAGCGGCGCTCCGGCGTCGCTTCCAAAACCTCCGGAGAAAGCCACAGGCCGATGTTTTCCCGGCGGCGTTCCCGCACAAGCGTTCGTCCGACCGAAAGGTCGATGACCGTCGATGCTTTGCCGGATCTGCGGTGAATGGCTCTTCCATGAAACGATGTCGAAGCAATCCGGACCCGACCGTTTGAAGACGGCGCCGCACAGGCAATGTGCGGGACGGCGGCATCCAGATCGTCGATCATATCCGCCAGGGCCTTTTCCCTGCGGTCGGTCAGAAACACGGGGGCGTTCGCCGCGAATTTTTTTCGGCCTTTCGGCTGGATGTAAAGACGTCCTTTTTTCGGCACGGTCTTTCCCACCCGGATGACGGTATGCCAGGCTTCGTCCTCATAGCCCACCCGGAGCACGTCTCCCCGAAGAAGGGCTTCCCTGGCGTTCACGTAAGCACCTTCGGCCCCGCCCTTGACCCTGCCGATCAGATATCCGGAACCGGTCTGGACATCGGGATTGACGGGGTTCTGGGGTCGCTGGGGCAGAAAATGATAATGGGTGCCCGTCCGGCCGAGCGACCGCTCGAGCATCGACAGGGCGTCTTTTCGCTCCCCGGCCTCCCCGAAATGATCCCGAAGCTTCTGATAGGCTTTCACGGTATAGTAGACGTAATGGGGCCCCTTTTTCCGGCCTTCGATTTTCCAGACCGTGATCTTTGGAATGGTGGAAAGAACCTTCACGAGCACGTCGACGCTGAGATCCTGGCAGGAAAAAAAGCGTCCGGCACGGCCCTGCTGAGTGTAAAGCCTGCGGCACGGCTGCACGCACCGGCCCCTGAGGCCGCTTTTGCCGCCCATATAGCTGCTCCAGTAGCACCTCCCGGAAACGGCGTAGCAAAGAGCGCCGTGCACGAAAACCTCGAGTTCGAGCCCGTCGGGGCAGGCCGCCGCCATCTGTTTGATCTCGTCGACGGATAGTTCCCTCGGCAGAACGACCCGGCGGATCTCCATTTTTCGGGCATCATGAATGAAATCGAGCGCCCTCGGAAACGTGATGTTGGCCAGGGTGGACAGGTGCAGCTCTCCTTTATATCCGACCTGGCGGGCGATGTCCGCCGCACCGATATCCTGAAGAACGAGACCGTCGGGGCGGACCTGCCGGTTCAACCCGTCGATCAGGAGACCGCATTGCTCCAGCTCATCCGTCTTGACCATGGTATTGACGGTAACATACACCTTCGTTCCCCGCTCATGGGCAAGACGCGTCAGACCCGCCAATTCCTCCAGGGAGAAATTCTTGGCGGCCATCCGGGCCGAAAAATCCTTGAGGCCGCAGTAGACGGCATCGGCGCCGGCGGCCACGG
>AMWB02142326.1_pt2 | contig 22334 bp, 23 predicted proteins | sample 200311 | NCBI WGS metagenome assembly AMWB02 (sample SAMN02737377, study PRJNA173069) | bioreactor metagenome | biome: anode biofilm in microbial fuel cells | place: USA: California | collected 2010-12-16 | reverse complement strand
CGAGGGGGGATCCGATAGCGGCGGCAGGGGTTCGGACGCGGCCATCGAGGCGTTGTTCGTCTCGCCTTACCGGATCGACCGGGTTCGGGATCTCGGCAACATCGAGGAGCGTTCGGATAGGCTCGGTTTCTCCGAGCAGGATCATCAATGGCTGACCTTCTTGCTGCAGGGAGAGGAATATGCCATGGATATCGAAACCGTCAACGAAATCATCAAGCCCCGGGAAATTACCGATATTCCGCGAGTTCCCGATTTTATCCTGGGGATCGTTTCGTTGCGCGGGATCGTCGTGCCGGTTTACGATCTGGCGCGGCGCCTCAATCTCGGCAAGATAGAAGTCGGTCCCCAGTCCCGGATCATCGTCTGTCATTACGGCGACGGCCTGATCGGCCTGCTGGTCGACAGCATCGCCCAGGTGGTGCGCCTCAACGAACGCAAAATTGAAGTGCCTCCGGCCATGCTTTCCGGGCTCGACCGGGATTTCGTCGCCGGTATCGGCCGCTTTCAGGGGCGGATGCTCATTCTTTTACAATTACACAATGTGTTGAATCCGGAATTGGTCTGATTCATGGGGAAAGGAGTCACCGGGTGAATAAGAAAAAGATCCTGATCGTCGAAGACGAGGAAAGCCTCTTGAAACTGGAGAGCATCTTGCTGATTTCCAAGGGCTTCGAGGTGAAAGGGGTGCCCAACGGGCGGGCCGCGCTGGAGGCGGTCGCCGAGGACAAGCCGGATCTGGTTTTGCTGGACATCATGCTCCCGGAAATCGACGGGTTCGAGGTCTGCCGGCAACTCAAGAGCGATCCGGCCACCCGTCACATTCCGGTGATCATGCTCACCGCCAAGAAGAGCCGCGAGGATATGGTGCGCGGCGAGAAGGTCGGTGCCGACTGGTATATCACCAAGCCTTTCAAGTCGGCCATGGTCATTGAAACCATCCAGAGGTTCCTGGCCAAATGAGTCTTTCCGCCCTGACCCGTCACGATCCCCAGGAACGGCGGCTGCGCCAGGAGATCCAGTTGGCCTGTTTCCGACTGGGGACGGAGATGTACGCCATCGATATCATGCGCATCAAGGAGATCATCCGCCCCCAGAAGCTGACCGCCGTACCCAGGGCGCCGGTCTTTGTCGAGGGCATGATCAATCTGCGCGGGACGGTTTTGCCGGTCATCGACCTGGGCAAGCGTTTCGGTTTGCCGGCACTCCCGGTCGATCGGCGCTCCCGAGTCATTATCTGCGCCGTTTTCGACCGTTTTGTCGGGATTCTCGTCGAAGAGGTGTCGGAAGTGCGCCGTTATACCCGCCAGGAGATCAAATCCCCTCCCGAATTCGTCAAGGGGCGCGAGTCGGAATTTTTTTTCGCGGTTTGCCAGAGGGAGGATGATTTGGTGATGGTCATCGATCTGGAAAAACTCTTTTCAACGGACGAAATTTTTCATCTGTCAGAGCTTCAATAGAATTCGTGGCGTCAGGCCGGAAATCGGCCGTTGGCCCGTCGCGCTTCTAGGGCAAGGACTTTTGCGTGGATATAGCGGAACTTCTGGGGAAAAAACTCGAATCCGGCGATGAGGAGGCACGGATTCAGGCGGTTCGGGATCTGGCCGGCCTCGGCATGCACCTGCCTATGGCGCTTCTTTATCGGGCGATGGGGGATGTGAGCTGGCGGGTGCGCAAGGAGGCGTCGGAGACCTTTCTCGGTCTGCCCCGGGCCGGAGAACTGGCCGGGGACATCGTTGAACTGCTCCATGCCCAGGACAATGCCGGGTTGCGCAACGTCGGCGTCGATATCCTGGTGCGGCTTGGCGCCCGGGCGTTGCCGGTTCTGCATGAGGAACTCGCCTGCTCCGATCCCGATGTGCGCAAGTTTGTCCTCGATATCCTGGGGGAGATCGGTGACCCGGCAAGTCTGGCGGTCATGACCGGGGCTCTTGCCGACGGCGACGGCAACGTCCGCGCCGCGGCGGCGGAGAATCTCGGGAAGTTACGGCATGGCGAGGCGCTCGTGCCGCTGCTCGAAGCGATGGAAGAAACGGATCTGCTCATGCGTTTCACCATCCTCGAAGCCTTGGGACGCATTGGCCACCCGATTCCCTTCGAGCGCATCAGTCGCTACGCCGAAGATCCCTTGCTGCGCAAGGCTCTTTTCGACTGTCTCGGACAGATCGGCATGGCCGCCGGCGCGCCGCTCTTAGCTTCAGGCCTGAATGATCGCATGCGCAATGTTCGCGAGGCGGCGGTACTTTCCTTGGAAACTCTTTATCGCAACCATCCCCAGGCTGTGGCGGAAGCCTTGGCCCGTGAGCCCGCGGCCGCGGATCAGGCTCTGGCCGAGGGTCTGGATTCCCCTCGCATGCCGGTGGTTCACGCCGCCTTACGCCTCGTTCCTCTCGTTTCCGCCCGCCGCTGTCTCGATCGACTTCTTCCCTGGCTGGCGGACGAGGAACTCGGGCGGGAGGCCGCCGGGGCCATTCTGTCCCTGGGGCGACCGGCGGTCGTTTCCTTGCTTCGGGAGTGGCCGCGCCAGACCGCGCGGATGCAGGCCTATCTTTGCTATCTGGCGGCGGAGACGGGGGCCGAAGAAGCGATCGAACCCCTCCTCGGCGCCCTGGAATCGGATCACCAGGAACTGGTTCTGGCCGCTGCCCACGCCCTTGGTCATCTCAAGGTTGTCGCCGCCTTGCCGGCATTGACGCGGATTCTTCGGGAGGCAGACGCCGAACCCCGGCGAGTCGCCCAGGAAGCACTCGGTGCCCTGGCCGAAACCTATCCGGAAGAGCTTCTCGCCGTTCTCTCTCCGCTGATGGAGGACCCCGCCGCCGAGACTCGCATGGCGGCCATCGCGGTTTTGGGAAAGGGCAGCTTCCGCATTATCAAGCCGATGGTCTTTCTGGCCCTGAAGGACGATTCCTCCGAGGTTCGTCGATCGGCCGTGGCCGCCCTGGGGAGCAATCCCGATATCGAACAGCTCGACGCCCTGGTTTTGGCTCTGACCGACGAGGACGCCGATGTCCGCCGGGTTGGCGCCGAGGTGCTGGGCGGGTTGAAGGATCGCCGTGCCGTCGACGCCTTGGCCTTGGCCCTTCACGACGAAGATCCTTGGGTTCGGGCCACGGTCACCCGTGCCATCGGCCACATCGGGACGGACCGGGCCGGTACTCTGATTCGCGAAGCTTGGGGAGATCCGGTGGGGCTGGTCTGTATCGCCGCTCTCGAAGCCTGGTTCGCTTTCGATCCCAACGGCGCCTTCCCGCAACTGATCGCGTCACTCTATCATGGCGACGAAGAGGTTGTCGGCGCCGCCCTCGCCCTGCTGGTGAAGACCGGGCGCCAGGACTGGCTTCCGGCCATGGCCGAGGTTCTGATCAATCATGATCATTGGGAGGTCCGACTGCGTTTCGCGCAGGCCCTGGAACAACTCAAGAGCACGACTTGCCGCGAACTGGTTGAAAACCGCTTGCTGGTCGAAGGGGAAGGCCTGGTCCGCGCCCAGTTGGAACAGACCCTGGAATCTCTCGGGGGGGAGGGCTAGGCCGTGCTCTTTCTCACCCCTGAAATTTCCATGAGCGACGAAGAGTTCCGGCAGCTCAAGGATCTCGTCTATGCCCACAGTGGCCTTCATTTCGGTCCGGATTCCAAATATCTGCTCGAACGCCGCCTGGGCAAGCGGCTGCAGACTCTGCAGCTCAAAAGCTTCAAGGATTATTACTACTATCTGCGTTACCATAAGAACAAGGATGATGAATTCACCGAAGTCATCAACACCCTGACCACCAACGAAACCTATTTTTTTCGGGAAGACTTTCAGCTGAAGACCTTCGTCAAGGAGATCTTGCCGGAGATCCGCGCGAAGAAAGATCAGGTCGGCGATAAAAAAATCCGTATCTGGAGCGCCGGTTGTTCCAGCGGCGAGGAGCCTTATACCATCGCCATGCTGATTCTCGACCAGGGGCTGTTTGATGGCTGGCAGGTCGACATTGTCGGCACGGACATCAGCCAGCGGGTACTGCAGATCGCCCGCAAGGGGATTTACGGACAATCTTCCTTCCGCTCCACCGATGCCCGCTACCTGAAAAAGTATTTCACCGAGGTCGACGGCAAATATCGGATCAACGATCAGATCAAGAACCTCGTCTCCATCAGCCACCTGAATCTCTTCGACTTTCCCCGGGTCGCCCTGCTCGGCAAGGTCGATGTCATCTTTTGCCGTAACGTCATCATCTACTTCGACCTTCCGGCCAAAAAGAAGGTCATCGACAGTTTTTACTCCCGCCTCAAGCCGGAAGGGTTTCTGCTGCTGGGACACTCCGAATCGCTGATGAACATCACGACCTCCTTCGCCTTGCGCCACTTTCAGCATGACATGGTCTATCAGCGCCCGGCCCTGAACTTTACTTCGGGAGAGCGGCCATGAACCAGACGGTCCGTGTTCTGGTGGTCGACGACTCCGCTTACAATCGTCGCACGATCATCAAGCTTCTTGAGGAGATCCCGGGTGTGACCGTGGTCGGCTACGCCTGCAACGGTGAGGAGGGCTTGCGCAAATTTTTCGATTTGCAGCCCGATCTGGTGACCCTCGACCTGGAGATGCCGCGCATCGACGGTTTCGGTTTTTTGCGGATCGTCATGCAAAACCGTCCGACGCCGGTGATCGTCGTCTCCTCCCTCGCCGATGATGAAAATGTCTTCAAAGCCCTCGAACTGGGAGCCGTCGACTTCGTGGCCAAACCGACCAGCCGGATTTCCCCCGAATTGGTGAATATCCGCGACGATCTCCTGGCTAAGGTCATGGAAACCGCCCGCACCGATATGAACAAGGTGTTGCGTCGTCCATCGGCCAGGGACCGGATCCGCGAATCCTCGGCCGGGCCGATGCCTACGCTCATCCCCCGGAGCAACGGCCTTGGCCAGATCGTCATCGGCGCTTCCACGGGCGGTCCCCCCGCGCTCCAGGCCCTGCTCTCCTCCATCACCGACCCTTTGCCTTTGGGCATCGCTATTTCCCAGCATATGCCGCCGGTTTTTACCCGCGCCTTCGCCGAGCGTTTGAACAAGTTCTGCGCCCTGGAAGTCAAAGAGGGGCAAACGGGGGATCTGATGCTTCCCGGGCGCGTGCTGATCGCGCCGGGGGGAAAAAATCTCACTTTTCAGGTGCGTGCCGGCAACGTCATCGCTTTGGTCGAGGATCCGCCACCGAGTCAGCGCTACACTCCATCCGTCGATGTCATGTTCAAATCCGCCAGCGAGGTTTTCGGTGCGAACCTGCTGGGCGTCGTTCTCACCGGTATGGGCAATGACGGTGCTCGCGGGGTGGAGCGGATCAAGGAACGGGGCGGTCAGGTGCTCGCCGAAAGCGAGGAAAGCAGCGTGGTCTTCGGCATGCCCAAGGAAGCGATCGCGACCGGCAAGGTAGATAAGGTTCTTCCTCTTTCCCTGATGGCCGGTGAAGTTTTGCGCCGCTGCGGATTTTAACCCCATCGACGATATCCTCCCAGGAGCGGTTTACATGTCGGAATTCAGCGAGGAAAGCAGTTCGGCCAAGCGGGCCGAGGAATTTCTTCAGGTTTTCAAGAAGGGCGCCGAATTTACCCAGTCCCTCTTGAAAGAAAACGAGCGTCTGCGTTACCAGATTCTCAAACTCAAAGAGCCGGCGGCGCAAGATATTCCTTCTCCGATCCAACTGGAGGAGCTCCAACGGTTGCGGCAGCAGGTCGCCGAACTGGAACGGGAGAAACAGGAGATTCTCGACCGGATCAAGGCTGTTGAGGAGGAAAATCACGATTTCGCCAATCGCTACGTCGTGGTCGAATCGGAAAACAACATGCTGGCGAATCTATACATCGCCTCCTACCAGCTGCATTCGACCCTCGACTTCAGGGAAGTTCTGCAGATCATTTCCGAGATCGTCATCAATCTGATCGGCGCCGAAGTCTTTGCCGTGCTGCTGCTGGACGAAAAAACCGGCAAGCTCGAACTCGCCGGTCACGAAGGAATCGATGCCTCGGACCTGCCTCCCGTTGACCTGGGTGTGGGGGTGATCGGCCGGGCGGGGCAGACCGGCGAAAATCATTTTGTCGAGGATATCGAGGCCTATGAACTCGACTATGCCCAGCCCATGGCCTGTATCCCCTTGAAAATCAAGGAGCATGTCATCGGAGTAATCGCCATTTACCGCCTCCTTGAACAGAAGCGGCGCTTCGCCGATGTCGATTATGAGCTTTTCACCCTACTGGCCGGCCATGCGGCGACCGCTATCTTTTCCTCCCGGCTCTATTCCGAGTCGGAAAGGAAGCTCACAACGATCCAAGGTTTTATCAACCTGCTGACGAAATGAGGCGGGGGAGGGAAGATCCTGTGGAAAACAAGCGTGTTCTTATCGTGGATGATTCACCCACCATGCGGCAGTTGTTGGCCTTCGCCCTCAAACGCTTGCCGGGGGTGTCGATCGCCGAAGCGGCAAATGGGGTCGACGGCCTCAAGAAAATTACCGGCGAACGCTTCGATCTGATTTTTACCGACATCAACATGCCGGTCATGGATGGTCTCAAACTGGTCGGCTTGGTGCGCAAAGACCCGGCCTTGAACGACATTCCCATCGTGGTGATCTCCACCGAAGGGGCCGAGGAGGATCGCAACCGGGCCTTCGCCCTGGGCGCCAACGATTACATCACCAAACCGGTGCAGTCCCCACAGGTCCAGGAAGTCGCCCGTCGGCTGCTGGTGCTCAAGTAGAGTTTCCATGGGCGCCGGCGATTCCTTGCAGCGCGGGGTTGACAATTCCCATATGGATTATGTTAAATAGTCCATTGCGTAAAACGCGATGATTTCATTTTTCCTAAATGTCAGGAGGCAGTTTTGGCTAAAGAAGAAGCGATTGAAGTTGAAGGGGAGGTCATCGAGCCCCTTCCCAATGCCATGTTCCGGGTCAAACTGGATAACGGGCATGTTGTGCTGGCGCACATTTCCGGAAAAATGCGCAAGTTTTATATTCGCATTTTGCCCGGCGACCGGGTAACGATCGAACTTTCCCCCTATGACCTGACCCGCGGTCGCATCACCTATCGGGAAAAGTAGGCTTTTAGCGACGAGCGCGAGCCGTTGTAAAAGAATCCATGCAAAGGGCCGACATCCCGCGATGTTTTTTTAAGGCCTTGTGACAGAATACCGGCGATTGCCGGTATTCATGTTTATGAAACCGATGGCCTATCCGGGCCGTGGAGGATATATGCAAGAACGTTACAATGCCGCCGCCATCGAAGAAAAATGGCAGAATCGCTGGGATGCCGAAGAGACCTTCAAGGTCACGGAGGATCCCTCCCGGGAAAAGTTCTATCTGCTGGAAATGTTCCCCTATCCCTCGGGACGCATTCATATGGGGCATGTGCGCAACTACTCCATCGGTGACGTGGTGGCCCGTTTCAAACGTCTTCAGGGCTTTAATGTTCTGCATCCCATGGGTTGGGACGCCTTCGGCATGCCGGCGGAAAACGCCGCGATCAATCACGGCATCCATCCCGCCAAATGGACCTTCGAGAATATCGCCAGCATGAAGATCCAGCTGAAAAAGATGGGACTTTCCTACGACTGGGCTCGGGAGTTGGCGACCTGCGATCCCGCCTATTACCGCTGGGAGCAACTGGTCTTTCTGCGGATGCTGGAGAAGGGCCTGGCCTACAAGAAAAGCTCCTCGGTGAACTGGTGCCCCTCCTGCCAAACGGTTCTGGCCAACGAGCAGGTGGAGGATGATTGCTGCTGGCGCTGCGACAGCGAAGTGGTCGCCAAGGAACTGGAGCAGTGGTTCTTCCGCATCACCAATTATGCCCAGGAACTCCTCGACGAAACCTACAATCTTCCCGGCTGGCCCGAACCGGTGCTGATCATGCAGCGCAACTGGATCGGTCGCAGTATCGGTTGCGAGATCGACTTCCCCATCGACGGGCGCGAGCAGTCGATTCGTGTCTTCACCACCCGCCAGGATACCCTCTTCGGTGCCACCTTCATGAGCCTGGCACCGGAACATCCGCTGGCGTTGGAACTGACCACGGTCGAGCAGCGTCCCCTCGTCGAAACGTTTATCGCCAAGGTCAAGAAACAGGACAAACTCAAACGCACCAGCGACGACCAGGAAAAAGAAGGGGTCTTTACCGGCAGCTACTGCCTGAACCCGGTAACGGGGCGCAAGATGCCGGTCTTTTTGGCCAATTTTGTCTTGATGGAGTACGGCACCGGCGCCGTCATGGCGGTGCCGACTCACGACCAGCGGGATTTCGAATTCGCGCGCAAGTACCAGCTGCCGCTGGTGGTGGTTATCCAGCCGGAAGGCGAGCTCCTCGATCCGGAAACCATGGCGGGCGCCTGGACCGGCCCCGGTTGCATGGTCAACTCGGCGGAGTTCAACGGCCTCTCCAACGAAGAGGCCAAGGAGAAGATCGCCGAATCCTTGACGGAGCGGGGGATCGGTCAAAAGACGATCAATTACCGCCTGCGCGACTGGGGAGTTTCCCGCCAGAGATATTGGGGGACGCCGATCCCGGTGATCTATTGCGATCACTGCGGCATGGTGCCGGTTCCGGAAAAGGATCTGCCCGTGGTGCTGCCGACCGACGTCGCTTTCACCGGCGAGGGGGGCAGCCCGCTGGCCCAATCCGAGGCCTTCGTCAAGACCCCTTGCCCCGTATGCGGTAAAGCGGCCCGGCGGGAAACGGACACCTTCGACACCTTTGTGGAAAGTTCCTGGTATTTCGCCCGTTATGCCTGCCCGAACCACGACGCGGGGCCGCTCGATGCCGATGCCGTCAACTACTGGTTGCCCGTCGACCAGTATATCGGCGGTGTCGAGCACGCGGTCATGCACCTGCTCTATGCCCGCTTTTTCACGAAAGTGCTGCGCGATCTCGGCCTGATGGAGGTCGGCGAGCCTTTCACCAACCTGCTGACCCAGGGGATGGTCTGCATGGAGACCCGCTCCTGTCCCGAGCACGGCTGGCTCTATCCCGAGGAAGTGGTCGACGGCCGCTGCTCCCGCTGTCAGGCGGAAACGGTGCTGGGTCGCAACGAAAAGATGAGCAAGTCGAAGAAAAACGTCATCGATCCGGACCATCTCATCGCCCGCTACGGCGCCGATACGGCTCGGCTCTTTTCCCTGTTCGCCGCTCCGCCGGAAAAGGATCTGGAATGGAACGAGCAGGGGGTGGAAGGCTGTTTCCGTTTCATCGGCCGGGTCTGGCGCCTGATCTATGAAAATCTGGGATTGATTCAGGGCGTTTCCCTGCCGACCTCGGCCGAAGGAGCGGCTCGCGACCTGCGCCGGGTCACCCATCGGACCATCAAAAAGGTCACCGAGGATATCGACGGGCGCTTCCATTTCAATACCGCCATTGCCGCCGTCATGGAACTGGTCAACGCCATCTCCGCCTTCGAGGGTAAGGCCGAGGCGCCGGCGGTGATGCGCGAAGCCCTGGAGACAACGGTCCGTCTGCTCACTCCCTTCGTTCCCCATGTCGCCGAGGAGTTGTGGAACTGTCTCGGTCACGGCGAGGGGATCGAACGCCAGGGTTGGCCGACCTGGGATGAAAACGCTCTGATCGAAGATGAGAAATCGATCGTCGTACAGGTCAACGGCAAGGTCCGCGGTAAAGTCACGGTGCCGGCCGACGCTTCCGATGACGCGATCCGTCAAGCGGCCCTGAACGAGCCGAATGTCGCCCGTTTCCTCGCCGAGCAGACGGTGCGCAAGGTCATTCTGGTTCCCGGCCGTCTCGTCAATATCGTGGTGTCCCGATGAAACGTCTCGGTGTCTTTTGGTTACTGTTGCTTCTCCTGGCGGGTTGTGGCTACACTCCCCGGGGCCTCAGTCCCGGGATCGGCGTGAGTACGCTCTATATCCAGCCTCTCGGCAATCGCACGGCGGAGCCTTTTCTCGACAGCATGCTGACCAACGACCTGATCATGTGGTTCAGTCGCGACCGGCAGTTGCGCTTGGTTGCCAGTGCCAAGGAGGCGGAAGCCGTGCTCAGTGGCGATGTTGCTTCCTACAGCCGGACCTCGGTCGCGTACAACCGGCGCGATAAAATCCAGGAATATCGCTCGGAGATGCGGGTCAACGCCAACCTGCGCCGGGTTACCGACGGCAAGATCCTCTGGAAGGACAGTGTCTTCTGGACCGAGGAGTCGCTCAACAGCGCCGACCGCGCCCGCCAGGACGATTTTGAAACCGAGGCCATGCAGAAAATCAGCCAGCGGCTGGCCGAACAGATCTATCAGCGGATCCAGGAAAATTTTTAAACGGCATGAATTCCGCTGAGCTCTTCCGAGCGCTGGACAAGAAGGAAGTCCCCAACCTGCTTTTTCTCTATGGCGAGGAAGGGTTTTTCATCGAGAAATGTTGGCGTGCCATTCTCGACATCCTCTTGCCGCCGGCGGACCGGGATTTCAATTTCGATCAGTTCTCGGCCCGCGAGGCTCGGGCCGGTGAGATTCTCGATCAGGCCCGAACCTTTCCGATTTTCGCCGCCCACCGTCTGATCCTGGTCAAGGACGCGCACCTTTTTTCCGCTGAAGAACTCGAAGCTTTTCTTCCTTATTTGCGGGAACCCGTTCCGGAAACCGTTCTGGTCCTGGTGGCCGACAAAATCGACGGACGCCGTAAATTCTTCCAGGATTTCAAAAAGTTTGGGGAGCTGGTGGAGTTCAAGAAGCTCTACGACAACCAGATCCCCGGTTTCATCCAGGAACAGGCGCGCCTGGCGCGGTATTCCCTGACCGAGGAAGCCCTAGCACTCTTCTGTCGTCGGGTGGGAAACGATCTGCAGGAGATTCAGGGAGAGCTGACCAAGCTTTTCTCCTACATGGGGGAACGCAAGTTGGCCGACGTCGAGGATGTTCGGGCGATTGTTTCCGATACCCGGATCGACAGCGTTTTTGCCCTAAACGATGCCCTGGGCGGTCGGCGACATGGAGAGGCGCAACGTCTGCTGGGCCGGATTCTTGACGATGGCTCGCCTCCGCTCATGGTGCTGACCATGGTCGTCCGACACTTTCGTCAATTATGGAAATGCCGTGAATCTCAAGAGCAGGGGGGAGGGGAGCGGGACCTGCCTAAGCTGCTGGGGGTTGCGCCATTTTTCATTAAGGGGTTGCTTGAGCAGTCCCGGGGATTTTCGTCTTTCCGTTATCGGGAGCTGTTCGATTTCTTTCTGGAAACCGATCTCGCGCTGAAGTCCAGCGGCGCCCATCCGCACGCGCTTTTGGGCGCGTTGGTGACGGAAATTACCCGGAACGGCGGCAAATAAAAAAGGAGGCTTTAAGAGCCTCCTTTTTTTCGGTGTATGGTGAATGACCCTAGAGGGCGTTGACCAGTTTAGCCAGACGGGAAATCTTGCGGCTGGCGGTCGCTTTGTGGATGATCCCCTTGCTGGCGGCCTTGTCGATATAGGGCATGGCCTTTTCCATGGCCACCTTGGCGGCTTCGGCATCGCCGGCAGCGACGGCTTCGCGAACCTGCTTGACATAGGTGCGCATGGTCGAACGGATGTGAGTGTTGCGGGCATTGCGAACCGTGTTCTGCTTATTTCTCTTCAGTGCGGATTTGTGGTTGGCCAAGGTCCTATCCTCCGGTGGGTGTGATTAATTTTTACGTGACGGCAGCTTTATAGCACCACATTAACCGTCCGTCAAGTTAAAAACTCTCCAATTTGTAAAGAATAGCTCTTTAACATCAGTAGGTTAAGATATTAATCAGCTGAATTAATATAAAATAATACAAATTTGGCCTAGTTGTGAATCCCCCTGGCGGACGGCGGCGATATTTCCCCCGTGGTTTTTCCCCTTGGGGCTGGTTGTCTTGACTCCGGAGTTTGCATGTCGGAAAGAAAAAACATCACCCGGGCCGCAGGGGTTCTGGGCCTGGCTACCGGGTTGAGTCGCATCGCCGGGCTGATTCGCGATATGGTGGTCGCGGCGCTCTTCGGGGCCGGATTCGGGACGGATGCCTTTTTTGTCGCCTTCACCATCCCCAACCTGCTTCGACGGTTTTTCGCCGAGGGTTCGCTGACCGCCGCCTTCGTCCCGACCTTTTCGAAGGTCTATCACCAAGAGGGAAGGCAGCAGGCCCAGGAAATCGTCAATATCTGCATGACCCTGCTGGTTCTGGTCATGGCCGGCGTCACTCTGCTCGGGGTCTGGGGGTCTCCCTGGCTGGTCGAACTCGTCGGTCACGGCTTCGGTGCCGTTGAAGGAAAACTCGAACTGACCGATTTTCTCAACCGGATCATGTTCCCGTATATCTTCTTTGTCAGCCTGCTGGCGCTGCTGACGGGAGTCCTCAATGTCATGGGGCACTATTTTGTTCCCGCCGTGTCGCCGTTACTGCTCAATCTCAGCATGATTCTCTGCGCTCTCTGGCTGCACACCCGTTTCGACGTGGGAATTACCGCCCTGGCCGTCGGGGTCGTGGTCGGCGGTGTTCTGCAACTGCTCATCCAGGTGCCGGTGGCGCATCGCCTCGGTATCCGTCTGCGCCCCGATTTTCGCTTTCGTCATCCCCGGGTCCGGCGAATTGCCTGGCTGATGCTGCCCGGCCTGGTCGGCGTCGCCATCTATCAGATCAACGTGGTGGTTTCCCGGCTGCTGGCATCGTTTTTGCCCGAGGGGAGCGTTTCTTTTCTCTATTACGGTCAGAGGCTTTTTGAGTTTCCCCAGGGAATTTTCATCGTTTCCCTGGCCCAGGCGGTTCTTCCCGCCATGAGTCGCCAGATGGGAAGCCATGATGATGAGGGTTTTCGCGAGTCTTTGCAGTACGCCCTGGTCCTGATCGCTCTTATCACCGTTCCCGCCTCGGTGGGTCTGTTTCTTTGTGCCGAACCGATTTTCAGTCTTTTCTTTATGCAGGGGGCCTTTCTCGCGGAGGACGTGCGCCAGACCGCCCTGACTCTGGCTGCCTATGCGCCCGGACTCTTCTTTGTCGGCGTCAGCCGCGTCATCGTCCCGGCCTTCTATGCCCGGCAGGACACCCGCACTCCGGTGTGGATTTCCTTCTGGACCCTGCTGGCGAATCTCGCCCTGGGGTTGTTGCTCATGCGTCCCTTCGGCCATGTCGGCCTGGCCGCGGCGCTGACTCTCTCCTCGGTCTTCAACAGCTGCGTCCTGCTCTGGGCCTTGCATGGCAAGATGGGACGGCTCGGGCTCGCTTCCGTCGTTTCCGCGCTGGTTCGCATCTTGCCCGCCGCCGCCATCATGGGCGTTGTTGTCTGGGCGCTGCTGCGCCTCGTGCCCTGGCTCGAACCCGGGCGGATCTGGCTGAAGGGGAGCGTGCTCGGCGGTACGATTGCTGTCGGTTGTCTGATCTTCACTCTCGGCTGCACGCTCTTGCGGGTGCCATACACCGAGCAAGCCCTGAGTCTGATTAAACGAAAGGTGCTGAAACGATGAAGAATCCCACGTGCGAGATTCAGGGGTTGTCGACTCCCGTCGGCTTTATCGCCGTCGTCGTCGCTGACGGCGTGATTCGGGAGGTTCTGCTGGCACCGGACGAAGTCAGGGCTCGCGAAGAGGTATGGCAAAAATACCCGCGCCATGTCTGGATGGATGAAGGACCGGCGTGCACCCAGCTGCGGGAATTTTTTCATGGCGAGCGCAGGGTATTTGATCTTCCTCTGGACTGGTCCCGTTTCACCCCCTTCGCCGCCGCCATCCTGCGCGAGTTGGCCAAGGTTCCCCTGGGTTCGACCCTGACCTATGGCGAACTTGCTCAGTGCGCCGGCTATCCCGGGCGCGCCCGAGCGGTGGGGCGGGTCATGGCCGGCAATCCCTATCCCATCCTACTTCCCTGTCATCGGGTTGTCGGCCGCAACGGTCGCTTGACCGGCTACTCCGGCGGGGAGGGGATAGCGACCAAGTCACGGCTTCTCGAGTTCGAGGCCTCCGTCGATAAAAATCCGCATTTGTTAAGGAAAATCCCTTGACAGGGGTAAGTCGCCTTTGCTAGATATACGTCGTTTCGGTTGTAGGCACGTAGCTCAGTGGGAGAGCACTACCTTGACACGGTAGGGGTCGGCGGTTCAATCCCGCCCGTGCCTACCAAAACCGGCAACCGAACCGATCATGGACGAGGCATCCCCGGATGCCTCTTTTCATTCCTGGAGTAACCGATGAGTCAGGTGCGAATCGAGCTGCCCGACGGTTCCAAAAAAGAATTTTCCGCCGGAAGCACCCCCTTGGATGTCGCCCGGTCGATCGGCGAAGGCCTGGCTCGCCAGGCGGTGGCCGCTCGTGTCGACGGTAATCTGGTGGATTTGAACATCCCCCTCGGCAACGATGCCCGGGTCGAGTTGATCACCCTGAATACTCCGGAAGGGTTGGACATCTACCGCCACACCACCGCGCACCTGATGGCCCATGCGGTGAAATCCCTTTTTGGCGACGATGTCCAGGTCACCATCGGCCCGTCCATCGAAAACGGTTTTTACTACGACTTCTACAGCACCAAACAAGCCTTCGCGCCGGAGATGTTCGAGGCCATCGAAAAGAAGATGGAAGAACTGGCGGCGGCCGATCTCCCCATCCTTCGTGAAGAACTTCCCCGGGATGAGGCCATCGCTCTCTTTCGAGGCCTGGGCGAAAACTACAAGGTCGAACTGATCGAAGATCTGCCGGACGGCGTGGTTTCCCTCTACCGTCAGGGGGATTTTGTCGATCTCTGCCGGGGGCCGCATCTGCCCTCCACCAAATTCATCAAGGCCTTCAAGCTGACCGGCGTGGCCGGAGCCTACTGGCGCGGCAGTGAGAAGAACGCCATGCTGCAGCGTATCTACGCCACCGCCTTTCCCGACAAGAAGGAACTGAAAACCTACTTGGCCCGGCTTGAGGAAGCCCGCAAGCGCGACCACCGCAAACTCGGCAAGGAGCTCGATCTCTTTTCCTTCAGTGAGGAGGCCGGCGCCGGTCTGGTGATCTGGCATCCGAAAGGCGCCCTGCTGCGGACCCTGATCGAGGATTTCGAACGGCGCGAGCACCTGCGTCGCGGTTACGACATCGTCATGGGCCCGCAGATCCTCCGTACCGAACTCTGGAAAACTTCCGGTCATTACGAAAATTACCGTGAGAACATGTACTTCACCGAGATCGACGAGCAGAGCTACGGCGTTAAGCCGATGAACTGCCTGGCGCACATGCTCATCTATAAGTCGAAGATGCGCTCCTATCGCGATCTGCCTCTGCGTTACTTCGAGCTGGGTACGGTGCATCGCCACGAGAAGTCCGGGGTGTTGCACGGCCTTCTGCGGGTGCGCGGCTTCACCCAGGACGATGCCCATATCCTCTGTACCCCGGAACAGCTCGATGCCGAGATCAAGGGGGTGATCAAGTTCGTCCAGGATGTCATGGGTATCTTCGGTTTCGAGTACGAGATGGAAATCTCCACCCGCCCGGAAAAATCGATCGGCAGCGACGCCGATTGGGAGCGGGCGACCCGGGCTCTGATGGCGGCCTTGGAAGATTCCGGATTGCCCTTTGAAATCAACGAAGGGGACGGCGCCTTTTACGGGCCCAAGATCGATATCAAGCTCAAGGATGCCCTTGACAGGAGATGGCAGTGTGCTACAATCCAGTGCGATTTTACCCTGCCAGAGCGCTTCGATCTTACCTACATTGGGAGTGATGGCGAAAAGCATCGACCGGTCATGGTGCACCGGGTCATCCTGGGGGCCATTGAGCGGTTTGTGGGTGTTCTTATCGAGCATTTCGCCGGCAGCTTCCCTCTCTGGATTTCTCCGGTTCAGGCCGTTATTGTTAACGTCACCGACAATCAGGCCGATTACGTCGCCAGTGTCCATGAGAAACTTCTGGCTGGCGGGGTTCGGGTCAAGACCGACCTTCGTAATGAAAAGCTGGGCTTCAAAATCCGCGAAGCGCAGATGGAAAAAATCCCTTACATGCTGGTCGTGGGTGATCGGGAAATGCAGGACGGGCTGGTTTCCCCCCGCGATCGCAGCGGAAATACCCTTGCTTCGATGACCCCGGACGAGTTTGTGCGTTTCGTCCAGGATGAGAGTCGACAATATCACTAGGAGGTGATCCCATAGCTAAGCCAGAAACCAATATCAACCGGGCCATTCGCGCTCGGGAAGTCAGGGTGGTTGACGACGAGGGGGGGCAGCTCGGGATCCTGAGTCTTGAAGACGCCTTGGTTGCCGCGCAGGATCGTGGGCTTGATCTCGTGGAAGTTTCACCTAACGCGGTGCCTCCCGTTTGCCGGATCATGGATTACGGCAAGTTCAAATACGAGGCCAGTAAAAAGGCGGCGGAGGCCAAGAAGAAAACGGCCAAGGTTGAACTCAAGGAAGTCAAGATGCGGCCCAAGACCGACGAGCATGACTTTCTGTTCAAAGTCAAACATGCTCGGCGGTTTCTTGAAGAGGGAAACAAGGTTAAGGTTACAGTCATGTTCCGTGGCCGCGAGGTGACGCACCCCGAGTTCGGGCAACGGCTTCTGGAAAAGGTGTCTCAGGAAATTCAGGATGTCGGGGTGGTGGAAAGTACCTCGCGCCTAATGGGGCGTTTCATGTCAATGGTGATCGCACCCAAGAAATAGCAGTCCGGGTTTGTCGATCGGCGTGATCGGTGGACCGAAAACCATAAAAGGAGATGGCGTCATGCCCAAAATCAAAACCAATCGTGGAGCCGCCAAGCGTTTCCGCAAGACTGGCGCCGGCAACATCCGCCGCAACAAAGCTTACACCAGCCACATTCTGACCAAGAAGACGACCAAGCGCAAGCGTGAGCTGCGTCAGGCTACTCTGGTGCACAAGGCGGATGCCGGCAACATCAGTCGCCTGATTCCTTATCTGTAACCGGGTAACGAACCAGTTTCGGCTTAAGTCCGTGAACTGAGGGGAAATAGTCTCCCCCTTCAGATCCGGCGGCGGCGTTGCCGCTTATTTACGCACATCAAGGAGAAAAGAATGCCGAGAGTAAAACGTGGATTCAAAGCGAGACGCAGAAGAAACAAGGTTCTGAAGCTGGCCAAAGGGTATCGCGGCGCTAGGAGCAAGCTGTTTCGCAGCGCGACGGAGGCCGTTGACCGGGCTCTGAATTATGCCTTTCGTGACCGGCGGGTTAAAAAGCGCGATTTTCGCGCCCTCTGGATCGCTCGCATCAATGCGGCATCCCGCGAAAACGGCGTATCCTACAGCCGTCTGGTCTTTGGCCTGAAAAAGGCGGAGATTGGCTTAGATCGTAAGGTGCTCGCTCAATTGGCGGTAACCGATCCGGCTGGTTTCAGCGCGGTCGTTGCTCAAGCCAAAGCCCAGCTTTAAATCGAGCGGAAGCGAAAAGAGAGATGGGGGTGGCTCCATCTCTCTTTTTTTCTGAAAAACTGGCGATGGAAGCCCGGCGAGGCTTCCATCGTTTTTTATAACCGGATCGGGACGGCTATGAAGGAAAAGTTGCAGGCGATGTTGGATGCGGCGCGCCGCGCCGTGGAAGAGTCCGAGAGCGAGAAGCTCTTGCAGGAGGTGCGCGTTGCCTACCTGGGGAAGAAGGGAGAGCTGACTTCCATCATGAAGAGCATGGGGGCACTGCCCGCCGCCGAGCGGCCGGTGGTCGGCGCCTTGGCCAACGACGTCAAGGAACAGTTGGAAGCGCTGATCGCCTCCCGCCTTGAGCTGGTTCGCACCCAGGATGTCGAGCGCCGCCTCAGGGAAGAGACGGTCGATGTCACCCTCCCGGGCCGGACTCGTTTCGCCGGGTCCAAGCATCCCATCACCCTGGTGACCGAGGAAATCGTGGAGATCTTCTCGGCCCTCGGCTTCGGTGTCGCCGAGGGGCCCGAGGTGGAGAAGGATTTCTACAACTTCGAAGCGCTCAACATTCCCAAGGATCATCCCGCCCGGGATATGCAGGATACCTTCTATATCTCCGAGGATGTGGTGCTGCGCACCCATACCTCGCCCGTTCAGATCCGTACCATGCTCAAGCAACCGCCGCCGGTGCGGGTCATTGCTCCCGGCACCGTTTATCGCCGCGATTCGGATATTACCCATTCGCCGATGTTCCATCAGATCGAGGGCTTCCTCGTTGACCGCCAGGTTTCCTTCGGCGACCTCAAGGGGATTCTCACGACCTTCATCAACCGTTTTTTCGGGGCCGGGGTCGGGGTACGTTTTCGCCCCTCCTTTTTCCCCTTTACCGAGCCGAGCGCCGAGGTCGACATCCAGTGCGTCATCTGTGGCGGCAAGGGCTGCCGGGTCTGCAAACAATCCGGTTGGCTGGAGATTCTCGGCAGCGGCATGATCGATCCCGAAGTCTTCAAATCCGTCCATTACGATCCCGAGACCTACAGCGGTTTCGCCTTCGGCATGGGGCTGGAGCGGGTCGCCATGCTCAAATACGGGGTGAACGATCTGCGCCTCTTTTTCGAGAACGATATCCGTTTTTTGCGTCAGTTCTAGAACATATTGCCGTGAATCGCTAAGTTGGTACGGACTGGTTGATAAAGGACTTGAACAAATGATCGTTACCTATAACTGGCTCAGAGAATATGTCGATTTCGATTTCACCCCGGAGGACCTCGCCCATCGCCTGACCATGGCCGGTCTGGAAGTGGATGCCATGGAAAAGATCGGGGCCGATCTTGATACGGTGATAGTCGCCCGCCTGGCCGCCGTCGAGGCCCACCCCGAGGCGGATCGCCTGACCCTCTGCCAGGTGGAAACCGGCAAGGAAACCATCCAGGTGGTCTGCGGCGCGAAAAACCATCGCGCCGGCGATCTTGTGGCCTTGGCCCAGGTCGGCTCGGTTTTGCCCGGGGATTTCGCCATCAAGAAATCGAAGATTCGCGGCGTCGAATCGATGGGCATGCTCTGTTCGGAAAAGGAACTGGCGCTGGCCGAGGAAGCGGAAGGGATCATGATCCTGCCCCCGGGGCTGAGCTTGGGCCAACCGGTCTTCGAGGCTTTGGGTCTTAAAGATGTGCGTTTCGAACTGGGATTGACCCCCAATCGTCCCGACTGTCTGAGTGTTGTCGGTGTCGCCCGGGAAGTCGCGGCCATGGCCGGCCGTTCCCTCAAACGACCGATCCCGGCGGTGAACGAGAACGGCGCCCCCATCGAGGTCGAAACCTCGGTGACCATCGAAGAACCCCAGCGCTGCCCGCGTTATGCCGCGCGTCTCATCAAGGGGGTCAAAATCGGGCCTTCGCCGGAATGGATGGTGCGCCGCCTGGAATCCGTCGGCATGCGTTCCATCAACAACGTCGTCGACGTGACCAATTTCGTGCTGCTGGAACTGGGGCATCCGCTGCATGCCTTCGATTTCAATCTGTTGCGCGAAGGACGCATTGTCGTAAAACCGGCGGGGGAGGGGGAGCTTTTCACGACTCTCGACAGCCAGCCAAGAGAACTCAAGGCATCCGACCTGACCATCTGCGACGGCCAGGGGGCGGTGGCCCTGGCCGGCATCATGGGTGGGGAGAATTCCGAGATCAAGCCGGAAACGACCGACGTCCTTCTGGAAAGCGCCTATTTCGATCCGCCCACCATCCGCCGAACCAGCAAGCGCCTGGGGATTCACACCGAATCCTCCCATCGCTTCGAACGCGGCGCCGATATCGACATGGTTCCACTGGCCCTTGATCGGGCGGCGGCGTTGATTCAGGAGTTGGCCGGCGGCAGCGTCGCTCGCGGCCGGATCGATGTCTATCCGCGAGTATTGCCGAAGATTTCCCTGCCCCTGACTGTTGTCCGCGTCAACGCCGTCCTTGGTCTGGAGCTTTCGGCCGTGAAGATCAAGGAACTTCTCGATGCCATCGGCTTTGTCGCCCGGATCGAGAATGATGGGGCCTTGACCGTCGAGGTGCCGTCCTTCCGCCCGGACGTGGAACGGGAAATCGACCTGATCGAGGAGATTGCCCGACTCAACGGTTACGACCGGATTCCGGTGACCATGCCGAGCGGCGCCCTGGTCAGTCATCAAGATTCCCCCCATGTTGGACTGGTGCGCCGGGTGCGGGACTATCTGGTGGGGGCCGGCTTTTCCGAGATGATCAATTACTCCTTCATCGCCGAAAGCGCCTGGGATCGCATCGGTCTCGCCAACGACGATGCCCGGCGTAAAACAGTGAAAGTCCTCAATCCTCTCACCGAGGAGCAGGCGGTCATGCGCACCTCGCTTGTTCCCAGCGTACTGGCCAGCGTCGCCGGTAATCTCGCCTATCGCAACAGCGATCCCCGGGTTTTTGAACTGCGGCCGGTCTTTCAGGTAGTGGAGGGGGAGGAGCTTCCCTATGAGTCCCTGCGGCTGACCGTCGCTCTCTGTGGCCGTCGCGCGCCGGAAGGTTGGGCGCAGGAACGGGCCGATGTCGATTTCTACGATATCAAGGGGCTCGCCGAAGGGATTCTGGGTCTTTTCACGCTCCCCGCCCCGGCCTGGGATGCCGATTCCCGTGAGCCTTTCCTCCATCCGGGAAAATCCTGCTCCCTGCGCTGCGACAAACAGTTGCTCGGCACCCTGGGGGAGGTTCACCCCCGGATCCTGCGGGAATTCGATATCGATGAAACGGTCTATCTGCTCGATCTCGACTTGACCGCGCTCTTCCAGCAGACCCAGGGGCATCCCGGCTTTCGTCCGCTCTCCCGTTACCCCGATGTCTGCCGCGATAGTGCCTTGTTGGTCGCTGAGGAGATCCCGGCCGCACGGGTCTTGTCGACCCTGGCGGAAATCAAGAACAAGAGTATCGAAGAGATTACCCTCTTCGACGTCTACCGTGGCGCCGGAGTGCCGGCGGGGAAGAAGAGCCTGGCCATTCGCGTGCGTTACCGGTCCCTCGAAAAAACCTTGACCGACGAGGAAATACAGGGTATCCACGGCAAGCTCATTCGTACCCTGGAGAAAAACCTCGGCGCCGAGATCCGCTAAAAAAAGCGGTTGCTTAGCCTCTGAGGCTGTGTTATAAAAGTCCGTAAATTCAAGGACCTGTGTAAATTTTTACGCGGAGGAGTTATGACCAAGGCGGATCTGATAGAAAACGTATACCTCAAAACCGGCTTCTCCAAGAAGGAATCCGCTGACATTGTCGAAATGGTGTTCGACATCATGAAATCCAATCTTGAAGAGGGTGAAAAGATCAAGATCGCCGGTTTCGGCAATTTTGTCGTTAAAGAAAAGGCCACCCGTCGCGGCCGCAATCCGCAGACGGGGGATGAAATCGAAATTACCTCTCGACGCATTCTTACCTTTAAACCCAGTCAGGTTCTCAAGGCTTCCATCAATAACGAGGGGTAACATCACCACGTGATGCCATGAACGCCGAAATTCCCGACAAGTTGTACTTTAAAATCGGTGAAGTTGCCGAAATTACGGGGATCAAGGCCCATGTCCTGCGTTATTGGGAAGCGGAATTCCCGGTATTCTCTCCCCAGAAAAGCCGTTCCAACCAGCGTCTTTACCGGCGTCGGGATATCGAAACGGCACTGTTGATCAAAGATCTTCTTCACCGCCAACGCCTGACCATTGCCGGTGCCAAAAAAATTCTGAACAGAAAGACCGCCGGGGGAGGGGACGCTCCTCCCCCGGTCCAGTCCGCTAAAAACCGCCGGATTATCGACGAAATTCGCCGAGATCTGGTGCGTCTGCGCGATTCGCTATCCAACTCTTCCAACTCTTGATAGTCTTCCCCTCTGCGAGGTACGCTTGCGGATTCTTGTAACCAACGACGATGGGATTCAATCCCCCGGGATTCTTGCCCTCGCCGAGCATCTCTCCGTGATTGGTGAGATTACCGTCGTCGCTCCCGACCGGGAGCGGAGCGCGGTCGGCCATTCGCTGACCTTGCATTCTCCTTTACGCGCAGAGGAAGTCCGGCCCGGTTTTTTCGCCGTGGACGGAACCCCGACGGACTGTATTCACCTGGGAATTCACGGTCTTCTGGAAAAACGTCCGGATCTGGTCGTTTCCGGTATCAACAAAGGGGGTAATCTGGGGGATGATATCACCTATTCCGGGACGGTCTCCGCTGCCATGGAAGCCACGTTGATGGGTGTGCCCGCCTTCGCCGTCTCTCTTGCCGGGGATTCCTTCCGCTACGAGGATTTTCAGGGGGCTGCCGCCTTTTCCGCCCGTCTGGCCGAGATTATGCAAAAGCAAACCCTCCCCGCAGATACCTTTTTGAACATCAACGTGCCCGTTCCCGATTATCGGGGAGTCTGGGTCACCCGCCAGGGAAAACGCATCTACGAGGATGTGATTGTCGAGAAGCTGGATCCCCGCGGCCGGAAATATTACTGGATCGGGGGCGGAGAACTGGGTTTTCACAATATCGAAGGGACGGATTTCCACGCCATCGG
>AMWB02020533.1_pt1 | contig 22338 bp, 6 predicted proteins | sample 200311 | NCBI WGS metagenome assembly AMWB02 (sample SAMN02737377, study PRJNA173069) | bioreactor metagenome | biome: anode biofilm in microbial fuel cells | place: USA: California | collected 2010-12-16 | reverse complement strand
TCAAGCGAAGTAAAGCATTTTTATTATGTATCGTACTATTTTTGTTTTTAATGACAGCTGGAATTAGCTCAGCTGTTCCAGAACTTGCACATATTTACGACATAACCATCACTGAGAACGAACTACTGAGTTTTACTGTATATGCAACAGATACTGATACCACTGCTACAATAGTATACTCGGCTGAAAACTTGCCAGTTGGCGCTACTCTAGATATGACTACCGGTGTTTTCATCTGGACACCAGGAGCAGGTACTGCAGGCAGCTATATCGTAAAGTTCATTGCGACAGCTAATGGAGAAACAGATGAAGAAACTGTAACGATCATTGTCCGTGCAGTAAATAAAAACGAGCTGATTAACGCTATCAATTCCGCCAATGCAAAATTATCAAGTGCTGTTCCTGGAACAGAAATTGGTCAATACCCGCAATCAGCAATAAATGCATTCCAGACGGCAATCTCAGCGGCGCAGGCAGTTGCTGACAATACAGCTGCAATGCAATCACAGGTAGACCAGGCTGTTACAAATTTGCAAGCCGCTGAAGCTACTTTCGATGCTGCCAGAATAACATCCATAGATAAAAGTGCATTAACCTCAGCCATTGTAACTGCCAATCAAAAAGTGACGAATGCAGATGCAGGAACTGGTATCGGTCAGTATCCGCAAGCATCAATAGACGCATTCAAGGCCGCGATCGCTACGGCACAGGCTGTTGCAGATAACCCAAATGCAACGAATGCAGAAGTAAGCCAGGCAGTTACAGCCCTGAGAGCAGCTGAAGCAACATTCGACGCTGCAAGACAGACGCCACCGGCCTCCGTAACGAACCTGAGGGAAACAGCTACAGGAACGAGCTGGATCCGCTGGGCATGGACAAACCCAAATGATGCAGATTTCAGTAATGTGATGATTTACATAGACGGAGTATTGGTAACAAGCACTTCCAACAACTTCTATAATTCAACAGGACTTCCTGAAGGAACGGTACACACGATCGGTACTCAGACTGTGGACACTGCCGGGAACATCAACCCTTCAACTGTAACCGATCAGGCGACGACTAAGGTCGCAGACAGAACTCCACCGGCACCTGTGACGAACTTACAGGAAAACGGTGTAGGTCCAACCTGGATACGCTGGACATGGACAAATCCTATAGATGATGACTTTAGTCATGTGATGGTATACATTGATGGCACTTTTATCACATCTATATCTGATGACTTTTATAACGCAACTGGACTGAGTGAAGGAACACTACATGCTATCAGTATAGAAACCGTAGACAACGCCGGAAACATTAATTCTGTATCGGTTGCTGACTCCGTAACTACTGTGACAGAACCAAGGATTTTCAGTGCTTCTACAAAAGGTCTCACGACCAGCTCAATAGAACTGACATGGGAAGCTTCTGAAGACACGACCACAGTACAAATACTTCGGAATAATATAATACTCGAATATGTGACTGAATCAACATCCTATGTTGATAGCAATCTGGCCAGTTATACAATTTATAACTATACATTGGTTCCATATAATAAAGATGGGATTGCAGGTCAAAGATTAATTATTAGCGGTTCAACGATATCTACAACAATTATAGATAAAAAAGCACTAATAATAGCTATTGCAGATGCTAATGCAAAAGTAGGAAGTGCGATAAGTGGAATAGAGATTGGCCAATATCCGCAATCCTCAATCGATTCATTCAAGATAGCTATCAACAAGGCGCAGGCAGTTTTTGATAATGGAAATGCAAGTCAGGAAGAGATTAATCAGGCTTTAATAGATCTAGCAATGGCTGAAGCAACATTCGATGCTGAAAGGATAACAACCGTGGACCGTACACCACCGGCATCTGTAACAAATCTGAGAGAAACTGTTGTAGGTTTAAATTTGATAAGGTGGACATGGGTAAATCCAATGGATGTGGATTTCAAACATGTTATGGTACACATTGACGGCCAATTTGTGACAAATACCTCTGATGAATTTTATACTGCGGCCGGATTGACTGAAGGAACTCTACATACTATTAGTATCAAAACTGTGGACACTTCTGGGAATATTAATCCTGTATGGGTGAGCGATTCAGCAACAACAGCAACAACAGTAACTACATATCTTACTATTTCTGGACTTTCAGGACAGGATCTTACTTCCAACTCTATCACATTAACGTGGACTAATTCCCCTGATATAACTATTGTTGAAATATATAGAAATAACGTCGTTGTTGGGAACGTGAGTGGATTGCCATCATATGTAGACAATTCCCTGGCCAGTGACACAACTTATAGTTATACTTTGATTCCATACAATAAGGATGGTCTAGCTGGTAAGGCAGTAACAATTAGTCTTAAAACCAAGGCTGTCAGCAGCGGTGGAAGTGGTGGTGGGAGCAGTAATAAAAAAAGTAGTGGTGGTGGAGGCGGCGGTGCAGGTAGTGTCGAGGACTATTCAAATGTAGCTGTGAAAGATGTAGATAGTGAGTACCTTAGAATGAATGCCTATGTCACCTATGAGTTTTCAAGGCCAGGCAATGACATACAGTCAATTAGTTTCTATTCTCTTAAAAACTCAGGTGAGATTACTTCGACTATAGAAATGCTGAACGGCAGATCAAAGCTTGCAAGCAACACACCTGGAGGATTAATTTATAAATATGTAAATATCTGGGTAGGTAAGGCAGGATTTGCTACAGCAGCTAACATTGAAGATTCACGTATAAAGTTTAAAGTGAACAGTTTCTGGATTCAGCAGATGGGTGTAAGTCCATCGGATATTAGATTACAGAGATATAATGGAACTGCATGGGAAGTGCTACCTACCACATTTGAAAGCAATATCACAGATTATGCTATATTTGAATCTAGAACCCCTGGTTTCTCACCTTTCGCTATCACAGCAGAAAAAGAACTTGCTTACTCTGTAAACAGTGATTCAGAAACCGACTATGTGAATACAGCAGATACCGCTATGGAGGAAACACAACCAAAGAAATCTAATATATGGACATTTATCATGGTCATTCTTATAATAGGAGTATTGGCAGTTGGATACGAGTACCTGAAAAGAAAATAAAATTTAGAATTCCATGGCTCATGAGCTAGAGATTACTAGCTCATAGCCAATATATACTTGATCTTTAACTCCACAATTCGTCTAGGTGTCTAGGTTATTTTTGTTTTCTTTAGATTATAATTACATTAAATTTTTAAATTTATATCATTAATAGCATTTTAACTCAGACGCCTAGACGTAATAATTTTATAACCCCCAAACCTGTGGAATTTAAAAAAGTTATCATTTCAATGTTTCTTGCAAACCTGAAAGATACACAAATAATCGATGGATTAGGAACAACAGATATTTATTGACAGATTATTAGAAATATATTGAGTAATTGAGGATTGACAGCAATAAGGAGACATGCTATGTCAATAAGTTATAAAGTAGGCTATGCAGGTGAACAGATAAAAGCTCATGATTACTTGAGAAAAGAACTGGCTCAAAGACTGGGAGTGGCTGAAGACAAGTTTCCAGAAAAGAGCATCAAAGTAAATGATTCTTTCATGAAATTTACTGCACTCTCTAAAAGTCCAAACATTGTTTGCGAAGCGTCTGCACATATAGGGATTATGAAATCTGCTCAAATTCATAAAATAATGAACAATGCATTGAAAATGATTTTCCTTGAGGATCATCTCAAGCAACCATATAGAAAAATACTCGCTTTCATTGATGATGAAGCTGCAAGTAAATTTGTAGGTAGTGGATGGCATGGAGAATGTCTAAGAAGGTATGAAATTGAAGTAATGACACTGCATGTCCCCGAGCATGTTAAAAAAGCTGTCACAGAAGCGCAAAAAGAGCAATATAGATAACAAGCAATTCAGAAGAATTTTTTAATATGATAGTCCATCAACTGCTGATGAAAGTTGCTATCAACTGGCAGTGCAGCCACTAAAATCAGGGGTTTAGTAGAACTCTAAATAGGATTCAGAGGTTATATAGAGCTTTAATTTATAAATAAAGAGCGTAGCTTGCTTGTTTTTTTAAACAGGTGCTTTAAAATCCTTTAACAGTTTTGATTTCGCGACATATTGTCATGCAAAGGATGCGCGAATTGTTGTGTAGTAATTCGAATGGGAGCCCTCGCACAATAAATTTTGGGATATAGGTAACGTAGAAACCCAGAACTCTTAACTATATTCTAAAATATTTTTTAAAATCCAAGTAAAAGAATAAACATATTTAGTATGAATTATATTTGTAATACGATGGATGATGCTAAACAAACCTATTCAGAGAAAATTAGTGTAACTCTTGAGGAAAACGCTGAACTTGTGTATTCATTAATTCAATTTTTTATCTGTTCTACCCTCTTATATTATCAAAAAAATTGGAATGTACCCGAGTTTATGATTGTAATTATACGCACATTACTCGTGTTTTCATTAGTACTAATTGCACGCGAAATCTTAAGACTGTTAGAAATATATGTGGAAAGAAAACATGCATATATAATTATTTGCATTTTCTTAATTTTATCTAATTTAAGTGAATCAAATCTTAACTATGCTTCTTCTACGTTGTCGCTCATAATTACGTTGTTTGCTATACGCTATCTCTTATACAACTTTTATATATGGAGTTGGAGGAAACAGAAAGGTAAGCCGTTAGAAAAAAAATGGAATGCTTCTTTTCAAACATATATTATAATTTTTTTCCTGCTTCTACCTTTTGGTCAGCATGCTTTTAGGATTATTTTAATGTTTCTTGTATATGCAATATACGACTTTATGAAAATAAAGTACCTAACAGTTTCTAAAAAAACAGAGCAAATAACCAACAATGAATTAAAAGTTTATTCTGAAATATTAAAAGTGGATTTTATTGCTTGGATTATTGTGTTATCTTTATTTATGCTATATAACAATCAAGTCCTTGGTGCCGGAAGTCAAACTTTGTATTATTTTTACTCAACAATTGCTCAAGTTTTCTCGGCGCTCCTTGGAATTGTGATTATGTTTGGAATACTTATCCTACAAGATGGAGATAAAACAACTAAAAACATTTTTCTAAAAAGGGGGTTACATGGTTTTTCGTTTATTTACATATTTATATTAATATTATCTATGTCTGGCATATTAGTAACGAACGACCTGATTCAGGAAAATACATTTGACACCCTTGAATCACTTACCTCGACTCAAATTAGAAATGTAGTAAATATGGGTATTTTTGAGACCACATTTTTGATGACTCCAGTAGCTTTATTATATCTTTATGGTTTAGTTATAGAGTTCCTTAAACTTGATAAAGACGAAAATGATGAATACCAAAAAACATTATCCGATTACTAGCTTACTCTCTAATTTATTATTTCAATCAACCACCTCACCGCAGGAATATCCAAATTTACATCCCCACTTTCCCTTATCTTTTTTCTTGATTCTCTAAACACACTCCTCGATACTCCTAACTCTTTAAGCTCGCTATTGTTCTATTTGTGAGTTTGAGGTAGCTCTAAGTAGTTCGAAAGAGCCCTTACGTTTTAATAAATGGATATAGTTAAGCTTCAAAAATACTACTCTTCAAAAATTTAGTTTTTTATAGTTCGAATTTCATCCCTCACACAAAAACATTAAATATTGATTATGAGTACTTAAAAGAAATTTTTATTACATTTGAGCGCATCTAACATTATGTTTTCTGTCGTGGAAATATGGAAATATGATTCAGAAATTAGAACTTGAAAATTATCGTTGTTTTTTAAATCACACAGTTAATTTTAAAAAAAACAATATAGTTGTTGGTGAAAACAACGCTGGAAAATCAACAATTGTTGAAGCTTTGAGGATAATTTCTATAATAAGTCTTAGATACAAATCAATCAGGTTTTCACCGAGCCCAAATTGGTTAGATCTCCCTGTTTGGTCTAAAGGTATAAAACCATCTTTAGATGAGTATGATTTCAACTTTGAAAGTGTTTTTCACCGTTACGGCAATCCACCTGCAAAACTAACAGCAACATTTAGCAATGGAACCAAGATTATAGTTTATATCTATAATGACGATAATGTTTTTGCCTTGATAAAGGATGAAAACGGAAAAATTATAACCAGTAAAAGCGAAGCAAAAAATATTCATATTCCTAAGATTCTCATTTTACCACAAATTACTGCATTAAAGTTAAAGGAAGGAAAGCTTGTCGATGAATACGTTCACAGAGCCATTTATTCTAACCTATCATCGCAACATTTTCGGAATCAGTTATTATTATATCCCGAACAATTCGAAACATTTAAGCAATTGTTGAGGGAGACATGGGATGGTTGCTGGATTGAGTCTTTGGAGAAAAGTGACGAGCCAGTTAATCCTATAATTTCTTTACTTGTTAGAGATAATGATTTCGTAGCGGAGATAGGATGGATGGGACATGGGTTACAAATGTGGATTCAAATTATGTGGTTTTTATCTTTTGCCTCTCCAGAAGATGTTGTAATCCTTGATGAACCAGATGTTTACATGCATGCAGATTTACAACGAAAAATAATCAGAATTCTGATGAAAAAAGATTTTTTGCAGACAATAGTAACCACACATTCTGTAGAAATAATCTCAGAGGTAAATGCTGAAAACATCCTTATTGTTGATAAAACGAAGTATTTATCTAAGTTTGCAAATTCCACACCCTCCGTACAAAAGTTGATAGATGGCATCGGATGTTCACATAATATACAATTGACAAGGTTTTGGACCTGTAAAAAATGTCTTCTTGTTGAAGGAGAAGACATTGACATATTAAAGCATTTTCAAGCTATTTTATTTCCCTATTCTGAAAATCCTCTTGAAACCCTACCACATATGTCGGTAGGTGGTTGGACAGGTTTGAAATATGCAATTGGTACATCACTAATGCTAAAAAATTCAGCTGGTGAATTAGTTAATACTTATTGTATATTAGATCGTGATTACTATACTGAAGATCAAATACAAGAGGCATATAAAGAAGCTGAAAATAAAGATTTAAAACTTCATATTTGGAATAGGAAAGAAATCGAAAATTATTTAATTATACCGGAAGCCATTTGTCGAGTTATTGAAAACAGAGCAAAAGACGAAATCAAGATAAGTATTTCTGAAATTCGAGAGGCAATTGATGGAATCTGTAATGAACTGTATTATGACATTTTTGATAACATGTCTAATGAATTTAGGAAGTATAATAGGAAAGAACAAGAAAAAGCTAATGAAAAAACAAGAACTCTGATGGACTCTCATTGGAGTTCGTTAAATGAAAAACTGAAGTTAGTTCCAGGAAAAGTTGTTATATCAAAATTATCAAAATGGAGTAAAGCGTCTTATGGCATATCTTTTAGTGCCGGAACTATCGTTCGAGAGATAAAAAAAGAAGAAATTAATCCTGAAATAAAATCTATAATAGAGTCCATTGAAAAGAATGTTGATTTTTAATATTGGGATATTCTTCGCTAACATCTGACTCATTAACACCCTTCCAATATCTCCAACCTTTTCTTCACATGCTTATCTCAGTGTAAAAAGTTAATCAACGTCAGCATTCATTATATGTCGAAATCAGAAGATTTAATAATAACCCAAAGCCTTCTTAGCTACTGCATCAGCCCTATAATTCATCTGTCTTGGGATTCATTCAACCTTGACTGATCGGGACAGAGATAGCAGTTTTTTAGCCTCTGCATTCAGTGGCTTCAAGTTATCTTTATTCACCTTCCATGAACCAGTAACCTGATTCACTATCAATTGGCTGTCGCCTTGAACGACTATATCTGTCCATCCAAGGTTAATTGCTTGCTTTAAGCCATCGATGAATGCTGAATATTAGCACTTAATGGAATTATGTTTTTCAATGGATCAAAGGACTTTACTTTTTAAGATTTGCTATAATATACTCTTTTTATTTTTGAACTGGTTTTGCTTTTTGGGTCAAAATGGAAAATATTGGGAGTTTTGAAACAGGCTCAATATTAACTAGATTATTAGTACTCTAGTTCTTTTTTTATTGAAGCAATTACATTTGCCGGTGTTTCTCTTATTGCCTTGGTTGTGATTCTTAATACCTTGTATCCTGCGCTTTTAAGGGTTTTATCTCTAATATCATCTCTTTCGATGGATTCATTATTCTGAACAATCTTGTATGATTGGCCGTTTATTTCAATAAATGATTGGTCACCAATGTTACGGAAATACAGCTTTTCATTATTTTTTTCATTGTTCAAGTATATATATGGTTTATTTAACTCAAAATATACTATATGTTTTTTATTTTCAATTTCAACATAATAATGTTGTCTTCCATCAACTTCAATTACTAACTTCGTTCCAAAGTCATTTGAAAGTATAAAATCAACTTCGATGCCATGTACTAGTACGTGAGTCTTTGGAATCCACCCCTCCATGACCATCCAGCTGAAAAGTTCTAACTCTTCAAAACTAGTATTTCTTAAAAGGGAAATGGTTTCTACATATTTAATAAGATTTCCGACAATTCCACCGCTTTTTTTACAATAATTAAAATCTCCCAGTACAAACAATGCTTCTCGTGCTCTTGTTAATGCAACATTAATAAGATTAGGTGAATTTGCAAATTTGATAGCTCCTTCAGTAATACCCTTTGAAATAACTGGGCTAAAAATAATAATATCACGTTCATCTCCTTGGAAGGTATGAGCCGTACCTATAGTTATGTCGCTAGAAAATTCCAATAGGTTAATTTTTTTTTGTAGTAAAGAAATCTGTGCTGCAAATGGAGATACAACACCAATACTCATCATATTAAAGTTAGTGTCATTTTTAAGATCCTCAATTAATTCACATACAGCATCTGCTTCTCTATTATTAACCCAGCTCCTTCCAGCATTACCCTGATAACATACTCCATTTATATTTTTCCCAAAGATACCGGAAGCCATCGAACACATAGATTTTTGCGCCATTTCTTTTCTAAGGAGTAAACTTTTGTGATAAATATGATGGTTAGAAAAACCAATAATCAACGGATGACTGCGATAATGTTCTATTAACGATAGAGTGTCAATTCTTGGTTTTGGTGTACATTTTACTCCTAAATCAAAAATATTATTGTTATTGTGTCCAATAAGATCCAGCCACTTAGTTATTTTGTATTTTTCGGCAAGAAACTTCTCTCTTTCAATGTTAATATTAGGTATTGCAGGCAACTGGTTTTGATCACCAATAACAACAATTCTTTTAGCACGATATATTAAAGGAAGAACATCTGTAAGCGTACACTGGGATGCTTCATCTACCACTAAAAGATCAAATAGTTCGGGTTCTAATGGTATTGATTGTGAAGACTTAGCTGTAGTAATCCATACCGGAGCTGCTCTCAAAGCTTTTTCGAAATGTTCAGCTGGAAAGCCTTTTATTTTATTGTTATACCGTTTATAATGGTAATATAATTTTTCAATGGATTCTAAGCATTTATAATCTTTAATTATGTTTTTTTCCCAAGATTCTTTTGCAGAAGTAAATGCTAATTCGCTAATTTTTATATTCAGATTATTTATTTTATTTTTTATTATTATTGGATCATATTCTTTGAATAGACTATTTAAATCATCCAAGGGCCAAGAAACAATTGATTTCTCGTTTAGAATGTTTTTTATTATCAATTCGATTTCTAATTTATTTATACTATTGGGAATTTTTGATACTGAGATTTTAAGATTTTCAATTGCCCATTCATAGACGTCTTCTTTTTCTTTTATTTTATGGGATAAACTTGTTTCATAGAGTTTCTTCCATTTGTTATCTATCCGATTACATTTTGAAAGATGCTTCCATAACAAATCGTTTTCTTCAGGAAAAGAAGATAAATCCAATTTTTGGATGGAACACCTTGGTTTTTTACTCCACCATTCATCTATTCTATTTTTTTCTGGAGGAATACGATTTATTAATTCTATATATTCTTTTATTTTTATCTCATTAGTTCTAAGATCCTTCCAGTCTGAAATTAATGTTTCAAATTGAATAGAATTAAATTCTCTCTGAGCTTGTTCATTTGCTTCAATTGTTGGCTTTGAAAGTAATTGTATTACGGTCCTCGAAAAAGATGGTTTTTGTTCATTTAACCAAGTACTAACAATAGGGTTTGTAGATAATATGGATTGAAATTCATATAACAATTTTTGGAATCCACTTAAAAGCATTTCTTTTCTTTGTTTTTTATCTAATATTTCAGCGGCTTCGGCAGCTATTTTTTTCTTGGATTCTAATTTAATAATGACTTTAGACCAACTATCTGGATTTATAAGCTGAAAGTCTTCGAATGCAATATAATTTAACGATTTAGTGTACAAGGGTCGGAAATTTTTTTCAATTTGACCTTTTAGTAATATTTGTTCGTCAACTAATTTTTTGATATCCATCCAATGAAATATTCGATCAATGTTTTCATTTAGTATCATGCGTCCTTTTTCATCACCTTCAGCAAAACAGCTCCATACTCTTTTAGTATAGCAATCCTTAATTTTATCTTCTGTAATACGGAGTTGTTTTTTCGCCTTTCTGATATTTAAAAATTGAAAAAATTTGTTTGGAATGGAAAGTAAATAATAATAATCATTTTTCCATTGAACAAGATTTTCGTAATTATAATTCCTTGACTCAGATAATCCAGCTTCAATAAGAGCTTTTTTTTCAGTTTCGTATTTTTCATTTGCTTCTTTGATTAAATTAAACTCTGTGGAATAGTTTACTAATCCAATTCTAATTTCATTTAATAAATCTTCTATTTTAGTGACGTATTCAATTGCTTCTTTCTCATTTTTCCATTCTAGATACTCATCTTTGAATTCTATTGGAAAAAGATATTCACCTATATCTTTTGAAATAGTGGTTTGATATTTTGAAGTCCAATTTTGAAAATACTCTGGGCCAATTTCTGAAAAAAGCCAATCAAATTTAGTATAAGATTTTGGATCAATACCTATTTTCTGTAGCAATAAATTTCTTTCAGTCATCAGAGAAGTTAGCTTTGTTTCCAACTCATGATGTTCCTGAAAATCATTTTCAAGATGATTTTTGTAGTAACTTATGTTATCTAACCATGATTTTAAAGGCAACGAAATTGTTTCTGTGAACGATTCTGGCGATATATCTTCATAACCCAATAATTTGATTTCACGAATTAATTTTCTTTTTTCAGATTCTATTTCCTTATCTATTTCTATATATGTAGTATAAGATGTAAGTGCAGATCGTAAAGATTGTGTAATTTCTTCAGGTATTTTTTTATCAAGAAATGCCTGCATTTCAGCTTTTAAACTCACTAATTCGTTGAGTTCATCCTTATTTTCAACAGAAATGTTATGCCTTTTTATTTTATTAGATGAAATATTATTGAGAATTAATCTGAAAGCTTCTTCCATATTATTTTTGTTGCTCCCTGAGCGTATAGCAATAGGATATTCACATTCAAATTTTGAAAGCCTATCAAAAACTACATTTACAGAAGCGTTTGTATTGCTAGAAAATAGTACACTAATATTGTTTGCCCATGCATTAAGAAGAAGAGAAACAACCACTTGACTTTTGCCACACCCAGGTGGACCACTTATAACAGTAACTGGCTTAGATTCAAGAATGCCAGATACAGCTTCTGTTTGTGAGCAATTGAGTGGAACAATTGGAAGTAAATCTATTTTTGTTTCAGCTATGTCAATTGGCGGTTTTTCAATTATTTTCAAACCACCAATATTTGGATTTTTTTCATCTATTTTTTTCTCAAGATTGATATAATCTGCAAGTAGGTGTCGTTGTGCATCAAGTGATATTGATTTGGGTAGAGTAAAAAAAATCCATGGATACTCTATATCTTTAAAAGCTGGTGTATTTAGAATAACTTGAGAATACATTTTTTTGACTTCAGGTATCGTTTCAATAAGTTTAGCCACTATAATTTCAGAAACAGACGCGTTTTTTTCACTAGCTTCTAAATTCGATTTTTCGATTATATCATATACAATTGTATCTATTGGAATTTCAATATCAATTTTCTCCTTTTTATTTTGTAATGGAGATAAATCCCATTTTCCATCTTCAGGAACTATATTAATAGTATGGGTGTCTATTTCTAATTTTACACTTCGATATAATATTGGCTTTAAAAATTTCCTTGTATCTTTCTTATTTGATTCAGATATTACACCACAAGGACCAGCAATATATCCTTCAACTATAATTTTATTGGAAATAGCTTGCAAAAGAGATGGGCTAGCAACAGATTCTTTTTGTATTTCCCATGGTCCAGCTAAGTCGTCCAAATGAAAGGGGTGCAGAACAGTCCATCTCTCTGAATCAAATTCTATATTTGGGTCTAAAGGGAAACTAAAAAAATCATCACGGTTCATCTGGATAATTTCTTTGTGAAATCTAATTACATCAATCCAGGGAATATCTCTTTGTTTAGATGCCATTTTTCTCACTGTGGAACAAATGCTAGCAATTATCCATTTAAAACCCAAAAATATGTAGATGATTATCCTATCTGAAACTAACGCAATTACACTATAAAAAAGAATATGTTTTGAATTACAAAAGCGTTTTCTGCTTTGCTGTATATTCCCTCTATCCTTGTTGGTATCACTACTCCACTGATATTTTGATTGTGGATCCCGGCGCCATCGAATTGTATTATATTCATGATTTTAACTCCTTTATTCAAATGGGCCGAGCTTATTGATTCTTTCAACGATAAATGTTCAGTCTGTAATTCATTGTTCTTTCTAATCAATTGGCAGTAGTTTCTCTAATACCACAGTAAGATTATGTTTTTGTTAAAATATTGGCCTATTGATTGTAAGTATTTGAACCATTAGTGTCCACAGTTCGTCTAGGTGTCTAGGTTATTATTACATTATATCTAATATCTATAATTATAAATTTTTCTAAATATTAAATAATAGTAAAGTATCCTAGACACCTAGACGTATTTATCTAAAACCCTTCTATACTGTGGAATATAACATTTATTCCATAGATACTATCGAAACTCCTGCCCAATAATATCCTCTGTTACCTGTGGTATCTCTATAACCAGTGAACTCAAGCTCCTTAAGTTCTTTACCAAATATATTCTCAGCCACAGGTTTGATGTCATTCACCTGACACCACTTTTGATATGCATCATACAGCGCCCGCTTAGATGTATCTTCATCTCCAAATTCAACGCACTCATCGACAAATGCAGCCACTGAGTTACTATTGATTTGGTACATTCTCATTACATCATCAGCAGATTTATCGTATGAGAATTTATCACTCGTAAGAATGGGTTTCAGAGCGGCCAACGCCAGATTTAACAAACCAGACAGCTCGCCGGGGGTTGTAAGTTTATCAATCAAGTATATGTCCACATTCTCGCCTTCGAAAGTATTTGGAAAATCGATCAATATCCATCTTCTACAAAATGCATAGTCAATATCCTTCACAGGTGGCAAATTGTTAGCAGCGAAGATCAGTCGAGCTTTGTTCTCAAAACTAAAAGCATCCTCAAATTTACGTTCTGCTCTTATACGATCGCCACCACAAAGGTTTCTAAACATGGAACTCTCAGAAATCTTCATTCTCGAAAGATCAGGATGAACGTTGATCAATTTCCCGTAAAGGTTAGCAACTGAGAATCTATTAGTATCCAGATCTTGAAGACTTTCACTGCTCGCATTCTCCTCACCAATGAATTGAGTCAAAAGCTCGAGGAAAACACTTTTGCCGTTGGATCCATTACCAATCAGCATCACAGCCTTCTGCTTTCGAGTATCTGGAATAAGACAATAACCAGTCCACTCAATCAACAGTTGCTTATCTTCTGGGCTCACGACCTCGGATAAGAATTTGTCGATGTTTGGACATTTGGCTTCTGGGTCATATTCCACAGGAATCCGGATTGTAGATAATACCTCCGGACTGTGTGGCTTAAACTCATCAGTTCGAAGATCATATAGACCATTGTTGAGGTTGATTATATGGCTCTCTTGATTGATTGAGCTGCGGTCTACTGAAGTTTCAGTCTTGATATATTCCAAAACCTCTGAGATGTAATTCCTTCTGAACTGATGGCCCAACTTCTCTTGAGCTATTGATCTGATTAGATTCTCGCCACCCAGCCGGTACACGCCTTCATCGTAATGATAAAGTTCGCCTGTATCAGCCAGCGTGATAAAATGCTCTTCCTCCAAAATTTCATCGGCCAGCAATTTCACAACAAACCTGCTTCCTTCGAAATATTTATCCCGTGGGTTTGTGCCCACAGGTTTAACATCTTCAAGAGCTTTGGATATTGTTCCCTCCTTGTAATCATCTCTGTCCCATTTATCTCTGTAGAGTCCAGAACCTGAAAAGATTCTGTCAATCTGCTTGGAATCCCTGGTTTGAGCAGCCAGCAGATTACAAAGAGCCAAGTCCGCTTCACTTTGAGTGTCATATCTTCCAACAGCGCGCCAATTGCCACTATATAGCTGCTCGAAAAGCTTGCCATTAGCAGCAGTCTTACACTTAATGATGACCGCCTCATCTGTAAGTCTTTGGCTAAGTTCTTCAGTATTCTTGGCGGATGTTGATGATTCAATCTTGGAATAAATCTCCAATATAGCTTCTTCAGGTGCTTCATTGATCGTTAATGGAGTTCCAGATATATGATTGCCAGTAACCACAAAAAATTGACCAGAATCATACATTTCACGCCCATTGTTACGTCTTCTAGGTCCAGGCACTTTGCCATAGGCAATCACATGTGCTCCTTCTCCGCTTTGTGAGATCTCAGCATATGATTCAAGGCTCACAATTTCATCTAAAATACCGGCTTTAAACTCTCCAGTTGTTGGATTTCTTACATGATCCCAATCAAATCCAATGAATTCATCGGATTCTGAGAACATGAATCCCAAGCCCGAATATTCTTCAGGTGACTGTATGTAAGCTGCGTATGCATCTTCAAAAGTCATCCATGTGCTGGAATCATTAGACTTTGCTTTGAATCCATTCTTATTGTATGGAACCTTAGTATTTCGACCATCGTCGTTCTGTTCTAATTTCCACAAAACCCATTGATTGTAGTCTTTGAGTACTTGTGGAATCATAGTAATATTGAACTTCATTTATTTATCTCCATAAAATAATTAAATTTTAACTCAGTTCCTCTATCAGTTGATTCTTTGTTTTATCCTATCTTCTGAGAAAAGGAACCAGAACTAGCTTCTTACTGAAATCTATCAATTTCAGAATACGGGGGGTAGTTGTAACTAATGCTCTTTAGTTCATGGAATATCAACTCCTTAAAATTAGATAGAAAGGTTAATTAGTGTCGGACAATCACTCGCAGAATTGGTTCTACTCGTCGCCTATAAATACGCACGCAGCGCAGGTTAAAGGATATCACCAATCATGCGTTCGACCTATTTTCCAGCGGTCTTCCCGCTGTTGGTCTTATGCTTCTCAAAGATGCATGCCACCGGAGATTATTACACCTAAGGCGAATATATATCGCTCTGATAAGGCTTTTTACCATCTGCATCTGGGTTATCTACACACGTATAACGTTTTTAGCACCGTTACAAACATGTAGACCGCTTTGTACACGCCCTTAGTTTTGTAACCTATCAAAAATTTTTAAACAAATGCTTAAAAACTTGATAATTAAGTGTTCGAATGCTTAGAACCTGATAAGACAGGTATCAAGCGAACAACGAAACACACAACAAAACAATACACCTATGAAGTCGAATCTGAGAGATTTTTTATCAAAATTTTAATATAAAAATATGCAGTGCTATCATCGTATCTTTCTTCTTTCTATAATTTTATTTTTTTAAAAATATGTACCTATATATACTTATGGTAATAAATAGTAATCTATAGTCACATGGCGCAACTTATCATATTTACGATGTGTTTTTAAAAATGATTTTTTTATTTGTTATACACCCACTAAAAAGTGGAATTGTAGTTGATAGATAATAACAACTATAAAATGAAATTATATTTGCGAATTCAATCCCAATTAGCATTAGTCAAAAGTTTTCTTAGATTACTCTTTACCATGTTGAAAATTCTCGATTCAGTAATATTCTCTTCTGAATCAGATTGTAGGTTTATAGTTCTAGCACATTCATTTTGGATGATTCCGTTTGCTTTTAAAACAGCATCATCAATATCTCTTCCAGATAGATGAACATAAACAGATGGCATATCAGAACCTTGAATCCATCCGAAGTATAAATTCATCTGAGCTTCTGTAAGATAGTTAGCCATATGTGTGCATCTTGAATGCCTGAAAAGATGTGGATGTATCTTTTTCTTGATGCCTGCTTTTTCAGAAATTTTAACCAAGCGCCTTCTTATTGCATCATATTTGAGAATTTCCAGAGGTTCAGAATTGAACTTGAACCACAAAGGTGCATGTGGATTATCTCTTTCAGGATGTTCTTCGAGCCATTCATTAAGATATTCTATGCTCCACACAGCTCTTACTCTTCTTGGGCCAGTTTTGCCGTTTAAATGAACGATTAGCCCAATATCATCGAACACTAGATCCTTTATTCTCAGAGTTCCTACTTCTCCGATACGTGCTCCAATGTCCCATAGAAGAGCAATCAGAGCTTTATCCCTTTTATTGGTTGCATTATCGATAAGTGACAATATTTCATTTTCTGTAAGGATGTCTTCTGGTACTTTTTGTTTTTTCCTCTTTATAGTTGTTTTAATCCACTTTGTCAACTCGGGATTGTCTTCATTATAGTACCACTTATAGAATTTACGTATAGTAACTTTGTAGTCGTGTTTTGTCCATTCGCTTTTATCTGACCTCTCAAGAGTTGAGATATATCTTCGAAGTTCAGGTACTCCAACTCTGTCTAAATCAGCCTGAATATCAGCAGCTATGCTTTTCAGAGTAGAAATGTACTTCAGAACTCTGTGGTCTCCAAGTCCAGCAATAAAACAACTGTCAGCAAATTCAATAATCAGAGATTTATTCCGCTCTGATAGTTCAGAAGTAATCAATGTGCCTATACGTCTATCGACATCTATTTTATATATGCCTGCTTCCATTGTCCAATCACACCTAAAGCAGGCTTTGGACCTCCGATTTTGAGAGCAACTTCTCAAAATCGTGCCTCTGTGGCTTAGCGGTATAGCGGCTGATTCGTAATCAGCAGGTCGAGGGTTCAAATCCCTCCGGGGGCTATCGGTTTTTTTATGTACAAAGCCTGCTTTTCTATTTTATTATTCTCTATTCTATCTTATAGCTTTTTCGCCTTAAGACTATTTCTTCTCTTACTATCAATCTTCAGGGCCGCGCACCTGACACTGTTGGAAGCGCGCATTATTTGAATAAAGTACAGCAGGCTGAGGATGAATATCGAAGAATTATGGGGAAATTTTGTTTTTGATATGGTTGATGTTGGGTACTTACCATTGTCGGTTATATAAGTAAGCAACCATGCATTACTGTGATATTATATATATTCTCTTCAAACTTTTAAATAAAGTTTAAATATTACTCGATTATAAGTATAATCGATTGTTCAACGATAAAGCAACTCAAAATCATCTCTAATTTGCATGATATTGGTGGTACAAATGAAAATAAGAATGAATAGATTACTTTGTTTCTTAATTACACTGTTTTTTATTATGATGACTACTACAGGGATAGGGTTAGCAGATGAAGTGAATGTAGAATTGATGAGCCAATTTGGCGGAGCAATTACCTGTGTTGCAGTTTCCGGCAACTATGCATATGTACAACAGGGTAATGATTTTGTTGTTTTTGATATCACCGATGTTTCCAACCCGTCAGAAGTAGGGAGATTAATTACTCCTAATTATATACGTAATATTGTAGTATCAGGTAATTATGCTTATGTAGCCGACGGTAAGAATGGTCTTGTAATCGTAGACATAAGTAATCCATCGGCACCAACTCTTGCAGGGAATTATGATACTTCTGGTAATGCAATGGATGTTTCCGTCTCAGGCAATTATGCCTACGTAGCCGATTCTTACAATGGTGTTGTGATTTTGAATATCAATAGTCCAGTAGCTCCAACAGTTGTAGGCAGTTATCATACTTCTAATTATGCATATGGTATTGATGTATCAGGTAATTATGCCTATGTGGCTAATGGCATGAATGGTGTTTTGATCTTGGATATCAATGATCCAGTAGCTCCAACACTTGTTGGTAGTTGTGATACAGATGGTTCTGCATATCGCATTGATGTATCAGGTAATTACGCCTATGTAGCCGACGTTGGGGGTCTTGTGATCTTGGATGTTAATAGCCCAGTAGCTCCATCACTTGTAGGTCGTTATGATACTGGTAGTGCTGCATATGGCATTGCTGTATCAGGCAATTATGCCTATATAGCCGATTTGCAGAATGGTGTTTTGATTTTTGATATCAATGATCCAGTAGCTCCAAAACATGTAGGTAGCTATGACATTACTTCATATGGCATTGCTGTATCAGGCAATTATGCCTATATAGCCGATTTGTGGAATGGTTTTGTGATCTTGGATATAAGTAATCCATTATCACCAACATTTGCAGGTCGGCATGATATATTTGGCCGTGCTTATGATGTTGTTGTATCAGGTGATTATGCCTACATAGCTGATTGGGGAAACGGTCTTGTAATTGTGGATATCAGTAATCCTGCTGCACCAGCCCTTGTAGGCAGGTATAATACTGCTGGTGGTGCAAGGGATGTTGCTGTGTCAGGCAATTATGCCTACATAGCTGATTGGGGAAACGGTCTTGTAATTGTGGATATCAGTAATCCTGCTGCACCAATGCTTGAGGTCAGTTATGATATTGGTTATGTATATGGTGTTACTGTATCAGGTAATTATGCCTACATAGCCAATAGTGGCACTGGTCTCGTTATCGTGGATATAAGTAATCCATCTGCACCAACTTTAGAAGGAAATTTTGATACCGTCGACGCGACTAGTGTTGCTGTATCAGGCAATTATGCCTACGTAGCCGATAACACAAATGGTCTTGTGATAATAGATATTAGTAATCCATCTGCACCAATTCATGTAGGCAGTTACAAAACTTCTGATTGTGCATGGGATGTTACTGTGTCAGGCAATTATGCCTATGTAGCCGATAACACGAATGGTCTTGTTATCGTGGATATAAGTAATCCTTCTGCACCAACTCTTGCAGGGAATTATGATACCGTCGACGCGACTAATGTTGCTGTATCAGGTAATTATGCTTATGTAGCCGACGGTGAGAATGGTCTTGTAATCGTAGACATAAGTAATCCTTCTGCACCAACTCTTGCAGGGAATTATGATACTTCTGGTAAAGTAGTTAACATTGCTGTATCAAGCGATTATACATATGTAGCCGATTTTGACAATGGCCTTGTTATCTTTCGTGTAGTCGATAAGATACCACCGGTATCTGTAACAAATCTGCATGAAAGTTTTTTTGGAGCAGACTGGATCAGATGGACATGGGAAAATCCTGAAGATGAGGACTTTTATTTTGCTAGAGTCTACATTGATGGCAAATTTGTAGAAAACACATCTAGAAATTCATATGTGGCTTCAGGCCTTCTTGAAGGTACAACTCACAAAATAAGCATTCAAACAATGGATATAGATGGAAATATTAATTCTACATTTGTTAATGATTCAGCGACAACACTAACAGCAGATAAAGCTAATGTTAAACTTGTAGGCAGTTGTAATACCACTGATAAGGCTGAGGGTATTGCTATCTCTGGAAAGTATGCCTACACAATTAGTAACCCTTATGGAACAGATTATACCAAACCATATTTAGAAATTGTGGATATCAGTAATCCCTCTTCACCGAAAATTACTGGTAGCTGTATACTTGCTTTTAGTTCAGTATATGCACATGATATTGAAATTTATGGCACATACGCATACATAAGTGCTTATAGTCAGCTTTTTATTGTGGACATCAGTAATCCATCAGCACCAAAAGTAGTGAATGTAATTAATCCTTATTATGGTATTCAGGATATTGCTATATCAGGTAATTATGCCTATATAGCATCTGATGCAGGTCTACTTATATGGGATCTCACTAATTCAGTGATTCCAAGAGAAATAAACAGTTACGTTACTGCTGGTCCAGCAAATAAAGTTGCTGTAGAAGGTAATTATGCTTATGTAGCAGGTGGCGGTTTTTCCATAGTGGACATCACAAACCCTTCCTCGCCAAAACTTGTATCTTATGTAGATGGATGGGTAGAAGATTTTGCGATCTCAGGCAATTATGCCTATTTATTTGATGCAAGGTTTACAGGTGGTGCAAATTTTGATTATTTCACTGCTATGATTGATGTTGTGGATATCTCAAATCCTTCTGCACCAAAAATCGTGAATGGTTTATCCTTTGATGATATCTGTGATGAGAGTTATATATCGGATGTTGCTGGTTCAGGTAATTCTGCATACATAGCCGATTTATATAATGGTCTTTTTATTATGGATATTGGTAATCTTTTAAATTCAACCCTTTCAGTCAGTTGCAGTTCATATTACTTAGGTAGTGCAGCTGATATTGAAATATCAGATAACTACTTATATGTAGCAGGGAGTAATGGTCTTTCCATCCTTAGCATAGATGCTGCGCCAGTCACAACTCCAACTACAGTCTCTTACGCACCTCTCTATGACAATAGATTACGACAGCTATCTGCAACTAGTGTTCTTTCGACTACTGCCTATCTTGACATTGGAAAGAGCTCATCCATTTGCAGAGATGTAATGTTGTTCGATCTAAGCAGCTATAAGACAACGGATAAGATATCAAAAGCAACTCTTTCTCTATATTGGTATTATCCGGCAGGAGCCACACGCACTTCTGATACTGTAGTGGAGATCTATAGGCCAGTAGAGTGGGATTCAAAGTATGTTACCTGGAACAACCGTGCGTCTGGTACTCCCTGGAGCACAGCAGGAGGTAACTGGTTCGATAGGAATGGAGCCTCTCAGGGTGCTACACCTTATGCTTCACTTACTTTCCCGGCTGGCAAAGTTCCTGACAATAAATATTATGAGTTCGATGTCACGCAGCTTGTACAGGAATATGTAAGTGGAAAATACAAGAATGCCGGATTCTTCCTAAAGGCTAAGACCGAAAGCGGTAATTACATTGCATTCTATAGTGCCGATGCATCAAATGCTGCTGTAAGACCGAAATTAACGGTAACTTCAACTTCCGGCTCAACTTCGACAGATAGTGCTCCTGTTGCCAATGCAGGTGCTGACAAGACTTCAACTGTTGGATCTGCTGTCACTTTTGATGCAAGTGCATCTACCGATGACAAAGGCATAGCTTCTTACTCATGGGATTTCGATGCATCAAATGGCATAACTTCAGAAGCAAACACTGTTAGCGCCATAAAGACCTATACAACAGCTGGAACTTACACTGTCACACTCACAGTTACTGATACAATTGGTCAGATGTCTACGGATACGTTGCAGGTAATTGTAAGTGCTGCAACAACTCCGGCAAGTACAGTTTCTTATGCGCCGGCCTATGACAATAGGCTACGTGAGTCATCTGCAACTACTGTTCTTTCCACTACCGGCTATATCGATGTTGGAAGGACAACATCAAGCTACAGAGACGTAATGTTGTTCGATCTAAGCAGCTACAAGACCACGGATACAATATCCAAAGCAACTCTGTCACTTTACTGGTATTATCCGGCAGGAGCAACACGTACATCTGACACTATAGTTGAGATCTACAGGCCGGTTGAATGGGATCCCAAGTACGTTACCTGGAATTCCAGAATGTCTGGCACTCTCTGGAGTACAGCAGGAGGTAACTGGTTCGATAAAAATGGAGTTTCTCAGGGTGCTACACCTTATGCTTCACTAACATTCTCTGGTAGCAAAGTTCCGGACAATAAATATTATGAGTTTGATGTCACGTCACTTGTACAGGAATATGTCAGTGGGAAGTATAAGAACACAGGTTTCTTCCTTAAAGCGAAGACAGAGAGCGGAAATTACATCGCTTTCTACAGTAACGATTGGTCCAATGCTGCCCAGAGGCCAAAGTTAACTGTAACTTCAATATCAGGCTCAACTCCAGTCGATACTGCGCCGGTTGCAAATGCAGGTGCTGATAAAACAGTAACTGTTGGTTCATCTGTGACCTTCGATGGCAGCGCTTCCACTGATGATAAGGGTATAGCATCTTATTCCTGGGACTTTGATGCATCAAATGGCATTACCTCTGAAGCTACCACCA
>AMWB02077999.1_pt2 | contig 22375 bp, 21 predicted proteins | sample 200311 | NCBI WGS metagenome assembly AMWB02 (sample SAMN02737377, study PRJNA173069) | bioreactor metagenome | biome: anode biofilm in microbial fuel cells | place: USA: California | collected 2010-12-16 | reverse complement strand
GAGCTTGTTTCACCTGTCGGCCGTCGCATCATTCTCCACAGTCAACTGGGTGGTAACCAGGACAATCTTGTCGTTACCTATGACTCTATGGCGCCGCTCTCGCCGCTCTCTGTTCTGGCCGGCCAGCCCATTCAGGGAACCTGGACCCTGCGCGTTACTGATGTTGCGCGGGCGGACACAGGAACGCTGAATACGTGGAGCCTGGAAATCATGCCGATGGGGTGATGTTGAGACCAGATAATCAAGATGAATGGAATGGATATTGTGAAAGAAATATATTACCTGCATAGTATCCGAACGAATCAAATCATGCCGGCTGAGCAAAATGTCCATTTCGCCCCCGGAAATTGCCGATCACGGCCATGTCATCGACAACGGATTGATTCGTTTTTCCGGGACGCGAGAGGAATTGCCGCAGAACGAAGAAGTCAAAAAGAACCTTATGGTTCACACCTGAGAAAATGCTTACCATAGCCAGTAGCCTTTAAAAGACTTGACGAAGACGATATCGGGTTTCCTATTATTAAAGCTCACTTTATTGTCTTTGCCCGGTGTGGATTTTGTGAGGCAAGTGCAGGACAGGTAACGGATGCTCGTTACCTGTCCATAGTAACCAATCTCAGGAATATAGGGAGATTACCCCATGCCTAAGTACAAACTTAGTTATTTCGATATTGACGGTGGGAGAGCTGAGCCGATCCGCATTGCTTTTCACGCTGCAGGAATCGATTTTGAGGATAACCGGATATCTTTTGCCGAATTTAGCGAGATGCGGTCGGGCTTGCGCTTCAACTCAGTACCTGTGCTTGAAATCGATGGTGCTCAGATAACGCAATCCAACGCCCTCAGCCGCTATATAGGAAAGATGGCCGGTCTGTATCCAGCGGACGATCTGCAGGCCCTTTACTGTGATGAAGTGATGGGTGCCCTCGAGGATCTCACCCATTACATCGTTCGAACGTTTGGGCTGGAGGGAGAGGAACTTCGGCTGGCGCGTGAAAAGCTGGTCGACGGTTGGTTGTCTGTCTTTCTGCGTGGTCTTGACCAGCTCCTGATCCGCGGCGGCGGAGAGTATTTCGCCGACAATAGGTTGACGGTCGCGGATCTCAGGGCTTTTGTCCAAACGCGCTCGCTGTGTTCTGGTATCCTTGATTATGTGCCAACAGATATAGTTCAGCGATTGGCTCCTGGCCTTTTCGAACACAAGGAACGCATCAATGCTGATCCACGCGTGAAGGCATACTATGCAACTCGCCCATAAGTATGTCGTCCAGGCAAGGAGGGCTTGCGGAGAAGTGGCAGATCGCCTTCAGGCAGCCTCTGTCATGAAAAATTATAACGACGCACATACACGCGCAGCCTCAACAGGCATAGTACCGTTTTCCTGACCGGGGACACCGGCCAGCTCATTTCTCACAACGTTGAAGGAGAAGAATATGTTTACAAATACGGAGGAGAATTTTGGCATAATTGCACGGCTGTTCCATTGGCTCGTCTTCCTGATGGTTGTCGGCATGCTTATTGTCGGATCTCTGCTGGACAGCCTGCCCGAGGGAGCAGTTAGGTCTCTGTTTATTGGACTGCACAAATCGACCGGGGTGGTGCTGCTCCTGCTGGTGTTGCTGCGCCTCTGCTGGCGGCTCATCAATCCGAAACCGCGTGATCTCGGAGCCAGTCCATTTGAAAATAAACTGGGCCACCTTATGCACATCTTTCTTTACTTCTTACTGATAGTGCAGCCGATTACCGGGATCATCATGTCCCAGCTTGCAGGGTATCCGGTAAAAGTCTACGGTCTGTTCACCGTGCCGGCTTTTTTCGGCCCCAATCCTCAGTTAAGCAAGGTTTTCAGCGAGACGCACAGCGTTGTTGCAACGGTGCTGGCCATAAGTATCGTTATTCACGCGGCTGCGGCCCTGAAGCATCACTATCTCGACCGGGACCGGACCTTGATGCGGATGATTGTCGGCAAATGATCCGCCGGCCCAGAACACTTTCTTCAGAACAGGTTATGAAACAAGGCTGGCCTTGATTGGTGGGGAACGAGCAGTGATACGGCAAAAGACATCATCCTATCGTTGGGTTATTGTTCTGGCGGGCATTGCCGGTCTGTTTGCCAGCCTTGGTCTCGGGCGTTTTTCCCTCGGCATGATGCTGCCGTCAATGGGCGAGGCACTACACCTTTCCTACAGCCAGATGGGATTGATCGGTACGGTGAATTTTTGTGGTTATCTGCTGGCGGTTCTGTTCTGTGGCCTCTTGACGACACGCTTTGGTGCACGGAATATCATTTCCGTTGCTTTGGCTCTGGTTGCTCTCTCCATGGTTCTCGTCGGATTTTCCAGCAGCTACTGGTTGCTCCTTCTGCTCTATTTTTTAACAGGAATCGGCAGCGCTCTTTCCAATGTGCCGATTATGGCGCTTATTGCTGCGTGGTTCGATGGCCGGAGCCGGGGCAGGGCCGCGGGTTTATGTGTGATGGGCAACGGCTTGGGCATATTGGTCACCGGAACTGGGGTTCCGGTGCTGAACAAGATGGCGGATGGCTGGCGGGTGAGCTGGATTGTTCTTGGTTGTCTTGCCGGATGTATCGCGATCCTGTGTTATTGTATTATTCGCAATCGGCCCGACCCAACCGAAGTCGAGAAATCGGGAAGCGCAACAAACACTGCATCCGGGATTGCAGCGAAGATGGTTGTGCCGGGTAAGAAAAATACCCCGGGGCAGCCGCTTGCCGGGAAAAACATCTTTTACCACTGCGGAGCCATATATTTTCTCTTTGGCTGTACCTATGTTATTTATATGACGTTTTTTGTAACTGCCCTGGTGCAGGAACGTGGCCTCAGTGAACAGGTTGCCGGTAATCTCTGGTCCTGGGTCGGCGTCCTCAGTCTTGCTTCAGGACCACTTTTTGGTCACCTGTCGGATCTTTACGGACGTAAGGCGACCCTGGCGGCTGTCTTTACCCTCCAGACAACCGCCTACCTGCTCGCTGCCGCGCGGTTGCCGATGTTTTCTGTCTATATCTCTTTAGCCTGTTTTGGTCTCGTTGTCTGGAGCATACCGCCTATTATGGCGGCACTGGTGGGAGACCATGCCGGTCCAGAAAGAACAGCGGCGCTTTTTGGTTTCGTCACCTTTCTCTTTGGCACCGGTCAGATCATTGGTCCAGCCTGCGCCGGGTTCCTGGCCGAACAGAGCGGCACATTTGCTCTCAGCTTTTTGCTCGCGGCGGTTTTGGCAGGAATCGCCGTGGTGCTCAGCCTGCTGTTGCCTGGTAAGGGACAGGCTGTATTGGCAGGTCGGCAGCCCTGAGACCTTCGTTGTTCGATGGCAGGTGTTGATGAAATCTTCTCGCCATGTAAGATATGCAATGTACTCTTGTCACCGATATGTCGCTTAGAGCAGCGCAAACAATATTTCGAATCCTACGGCGGATTTTGTACCTTTATACAAGATGACCAATGCTTAATATAACCCTTGGCATAGCTATCCTGCTTGCCACCGGGCTGCTTTTCGCGAAGACCGTGCAGCTCTTTCACCTTCCTTCCGTGACCGGGTATATTCTTGCCGGTCTCGTGCTCGGGCCCTCCGGCCTGGGGCTCCTCACTACTGAAAGTGTGGGGCACCAGCTGGATCATTTCACCCAGATTGCCCTTATGATGCTTGCATTCGGCATCGGGGAGCACATAGAGTTGCGACGACTGCAGACTATCGCCAAAGATGTCACGTACATAAGTTTTTTCCAGGCAATTGTCACCTATGTTTTCGTCCTGGTTGCAACCTATGTTGTTGCCGAACTGGTAGCTTCAATGTCCAGTCCGCGTGAGAATCTGATCCTGGCAATGCTGCTCGGTGCGATAGCTGTGGCAACTGCGCCGGCTGCCCTGCTGCTTGTGGTCCGTGAATTGAAGGCCAGGGGACCGTTTACCTCGACGTTGATGGCAGTAATCGCCATTGATGACGGTATCTGTATCATGGTTTTCGGCATTACCGTTTCCATTGGTCATCAACTGCTCGGCAACAGTGCTGCGACCCCTCTTATGGGAATTCTGGGAGCAGTTTCGGAGATCTTTTTTTCGGTTGTAATCGGTGTGGCTACCGGCTTTCTGCTCGATCTGGTGCTGGATAAGCTCCAGCGGCGGGCAGAAATGTTGACCGCCGGCCTTGCCCTGCTGCTGCTCTGCGGGGAAATAACCAGAGAACTGCATCTTTCACCGCTTCTTGCCGGGATGATGGCCGGTTTTGTCATTATCAATCGGGCGAAAAGGGATGTCCGCCTGTTCCGGGCCCTGAATAACTTTGAACCGCCTATCTATGTTCTGTTCTTTACCCTGGCCGGTGTCCATCTTGACCTCGGGGCCCTCTGGCTGGCCGAATGGGTTGGCGTCGCCTATTTTGCTGCCCGTTGTGCTGGAAAATATTCTGGCTCCCTGCTGGGCGGGGCGTTGTCCGGATCAACGGCCGCGGTGCGAAACTATATGGGACTTGCCCTTCTTCCCCAGGCCGGGGTTGCCATCGGCCTGGTATTCATCATTGCCGCAGATCCCCAGCTCAGTGGCTGGACAGGGATCGTTACCCCGGTGGTGTTTGCCGGGGTGATGGTTTCCGAGCTTCTCGGGCCGGCCCTGGTGCGCTTCTCTCTCCAGCAGGCAGGGGAAATCAAACTTGCCCAAAAAAAATCACGGTTATCCGGACAATCTTTGTTAAGAAATTTCCTGGTACGTTCGCAAAGAGGTTTCGTCCTTGCGCCTTGGAGGGGTATGCCTTTGCAACCGGCGGAAAATTATCGCGGGGTGGTACTTTTTGGTGCAGCGAATTTTGCCAACGTACGAGGTCTGGCCCGGATATCGACCATGTTTGCTCACCATTTCCACGCCCAGCCCAAATCCGTTCGGGTCCTGGCGCCGGAGCAACAGGATACCCTCGGTGCGCGGGAAATTGCAGAGCTGTTCCATGCCGAGAAAAATGAGGCTGAAAGTCTGGGATACCACTTAGAGCAGGAGCTCAGGTACGGACGCCCGGAACAGGGCCTTCTTGAAGCGGTGCAGATGAATCGACCCGAGCTTCTGGTGCTCGGTTACCCGGTTGGCCCCAAGCCGCTGGCCATGAAGAAGATTTTCACAACGCTTACCGATAGCGTGTCCTGCCCGGTGGTGGCGATTCGCTTCGCCGGCACATTTTCTTTCGATCGTATCCTGGTACCTTTTCTTTATCTGCAAGATCTGGATGAGATGCTGCCGGTACTGCAGGCCATGGCAACGACCGGCAAGCCGCGATTGACTTTTATGTATCTGATGGACATGGAGAATAGCCGCCAGGAATTGTCGGAAGCCGACGGGCTGTTGCAGCAGTGGCGGCAGAGCAACCTGCCCGATCTTGATACGGCGCAGATGGTTGTTGCCAGCGAGTCACGGTTGGAGCAGATCCTGCGGGAGTCCGGCAATTTTGACCTGATCATAATCAAGGCGGCGAGGAAGGTCGGTATCCGGCGCTTTTTTGCCGGCTCTCTCGCCAATTCGGTGGTTCAGAACTGCCGTTGTTCGGTTTTCTCCGTTTATATTCCGTCTGCAGATAGGGCCAGGGGGAAAAGCTGAAATATATTCCTGATATGGGGAATGTGTCGATCTGCCTTGCCTCACCAAAATCCTATGCTTAATCTACATGGGAGTAACGGGATTCCTGCCGCAGCCTCCCGATGCACTATACTCCAATCAAACAGGAGCTTTGACAGATATGAATATGCAAACACTTGAATCAACAGCACGAGCGATGGTAGCTGAGGGCAAGGGGATTTTAGCAGCAGATGAAAGCTTGCCAACCATTGCGAAACGATTGAGTTCCATTAATGTCGAGTCAACGGAAGAAACGCGAAGGGGCTATCGTGACCTTCTTTTTACCGCCCCCGGGATTGAGGAGCATATCAGCGGAGTTATTCTCTTTGATGAAACCATGCGCCAGCAGAGCCTTACGGGAAAGTCCTTCCCCGCGCTTCTGGCCGATCGAGGTATTCTCCCGGGAATCAAAGTTGATCTGGGACTGACAACTATTCCGGGGACACAGGACGAAAAAGTTACCAGAGGACTGGACGGACTTGAAACACGGCTTGAGGATTATCGACGGCTGGGCGCTCGCTTTGCGAAGTGGCGTGCGGTCATCAGCATCGCAAGCCATAAGCCGACTCCACTCTGTTTGCGAATCAACGCCCATGCTCTCGCGCGGTATGCGGCCATCTGTCAGGACCACAACCTGGTCCCCATTGTTGAACCGGAAGTATTGATAAACGGTGGTCATGACATTGGCCGCTGTGAAAGAGCCATGGAGAAGACGCTGCATGCGGTGTTTTCTGAGCTGGTGCGTCACGGGGTGTTGCTTGAAGGGATGATTTTGAAACCGAGCATGGTTACCTCAGGAATTGACAGCCCGGATCAGGCGGATATCGACACCGTCGCCAGGGTAACAGTCCGCTGCTTTAAGCGCACTGTTCCAGCCGCGGTGCCAGGGATTGCGTTTCTTTCCGGTGGGCAGAGTTCAGAATTGGCCACTGCCCACCTGAACGCCATGAATCGTCTTGGCGGCGTGCCCTGGGAGCTGAGTTTTTCCTATGGCAGGGCACTCCAGGAAAAAACACTCGTGACCTGGCAGGGCAAAGACGCAAATCGGGAGCTTGCCCAGAAAACGCTGCTGCATAGAGCCAAATGCAATGGAGCAGCCCGTTCTGGCACCTATTCAGAGGAGATGGAGCGCTCCTAGAAGATACAATTTTTTTGTTATTGGTCCAGGCCGGCGATATATGCTTCTGCAAGTGCGACCTCTTCTTTGCTGCCAATAAAAATGGGTGACCGGTCATCCTTGCCCTGCGGTATCCGGTCGAGAATAGGGCCATGCCCGTCGGAGGCGGCGCCACCTGCCTGTTCGACCAGGAAGGCCATCGGATTTAATTCAAAAGAGAGGCGAAGTTTGCCGTTGGGGTGCCCTTGCAGATGCGGGTACATAAACACCCCGGAGCCCTTGACGATCACCTGGTTAATGTCGGGAACAAATCCTCCGCTGTAGCGAAGCTTGCAGCCACGTTTTTCCAGGTCCCGGACATACCTTTCAATCTCGGGCGTAAAGAGATTGCGTAATCCACCGGGGGAGTAAATATTTGCCTGGGGCTTGATCTGCAGATTTTCCTTGATAAGGGTGTATTCCATCAACTGGTTCATACCGAACTCATGCACCCCATCCCCGGTACTGTACACCAGGGTAGTACGTGGGCCGTAAAGGATATACATGGCGGCCACCTGTTGCCGTCCCGGCAGCAGAATATTACAGCCCTCAAAGATGGAAATGATGGTGCCGACCGCCAGATTTACGTCCACGAGTGAAGACCCGTCCAGCGGATCAAAGGCGACGGAATAACGGCCACCGCATTCCGTCGACAGACAGATGATATCGTCGGCCTCCTCGGATAAAACGTTGCCCACCACCCCGGAATGCAGCAGACGCTTGGTCATGATTCGATCGGCAAGGACGTCCAGCGCCAGCTGTTCTTCCCCATAGAGATTGGATGTCCCGGCAACACCCAGATCACCCGTTCGAATGGAATTGATAATATAATTGGATGCTTCGGCTATCTCACAAATAAGATGCACCAGATCATCTTTGACACCCCGCTCCCGCAAATGTCTGCGAAGATTGATCTGAAACTTGGTTTTGCCGCGAGCGCTCATAATCTTCCTTAACTGAATAAAATTTTATATTTTTCCTGTGCTTCAAAGACTGTCTGCGGTGATACTCGAAAAGAAACAGATACAAAACTAATCATCAATCAGTTTGTGCGCGGGGAAAATGTAGCACCGGACCTGCAATAGGAGAAATTTAAACACAATAGCTCATATTCTCTAGTGTCAAACAGGGTGTTCCGATCCGGAGGAGAAATCATTTCTTTTTGACAGTGGTAGAGAGAGCTATAGATGAATATTATACCAGGAATGAACAAGATGGAGGAAAGACAGCTCGTATACCTCGTGCGACACGGACAGACCGCATGGGCAGTGCAAATGCGGCACACCGGCCACACGGATATACCGCTCACCGAAGCTGGAAGAGCGGAGGCGATGGTATTGCGGCCGGTGTTTCTGGATATTGAATTTGACCTGGTGTTGAGCAGTCCCTTGCAGCGCGCTTTGGAAACCTGCCGGATTGCCGGATTGGCGAATCGGGCACAGACCGATGCGGACCTCATGGAATGGGATTACGGAGACTACGAGGGAAAAACGACGGAAGAGATCAGCACGAATATTCCGGGTTGGTCGGTTTTCACCCATCTTTGTCCAGGTGGAGAAACCATCGCTCAGGTTGCCGCGCGCGCTGACCGTGTTATTGAGCACATCAGAAAAGTTGACGGTCCGGTCGCGGTTTTCGGCCATGGACATCTGCTGCGTGTTCTCGGAGTGCGGTGGCTAGGCTTGGCACCGGATCAGGGTTGTCATTTTGCCCTGGATACAGCGACACTCAGCGTCCTGGGGTTTGATCGCTCCGTTCCTATCATCAAAACGTGGAATGGCCCCCTTCTGACGGCTGCATGCGCGGTGTCACGCATCACCCAGGAAAACAAACTCAATAAGGAGCCCTCGAATGAAGGCGATTAATTGCGACGCCTGTGTCATGACCGTAGTGATCTTCGGCGCCTCGGGAGATTTGACGCGGCGCAAGCTGATTCCTGCCCTGTACAACAACTTTAAGAAAAAACGTCTTCCGACCGGACTCCGGATCGTGGGGTTCGCCCGCCGCGACTGGAGCGACGACCAATTCAGAGAGCAATTGCGCAGCGGCGTAAAAGACGCTGATCCCGCTTTTGATGTACCCGTCTGGAACGATTTTATCCATAATATTCGATATGTTCAAGGTGACATGACGAATCCGGAAGATTACCGGAAACTTGATGCAGCCTTGGCCGATATGGAGCAGGAACCGACTGATCGACTGTATTATCTGGCCACGGCCCCTGAGTTTTACGGTCCGGCCTGCGAACATCTGTCTGCAGCCGGCATGACCGCTGAAACCAGGGCGAGGCGACGCATCATCATTGAAAAGCCTTTTGGCCGGGATCTTGACTCGGCGAGAGAGTTAAATCGCCAGGTTCATGCCGTCTTTGCCGAGCATCAGGTGTATCGCATCGATCATTATCTGGGCAAGGAAACCGCGCAAAACATCCTGTTTCTTCGTTTTGCCAACACTTTTTTTGAACCGGTCTGGAATCGTCGTTATGTGGCCAACGTCCAGATCACGGTGGCGGAAAGCGTCGATGTGGAAAAGCGGGGCGGGTATTATGACAAAGCGGGGGTTCTGCGGGATATGTTTCAGAACCACCTGATGCAATTGCTGGCGCTGGTGGCGATGGAGCCTCCGGCGTCTCTTGATGCCGATGCGATCCGCAACGAAAAAGCGAAAGTTCTTGCTACGATCCGCCCCATTGCCCTGGATGATACCGTGCGCGGCCAGTACCAGGGATATCGGGCAAGCGAAGGCGTTGTCCCGAACTCAAAAACGCCGACTTTTGCCGCCATGAAGCTCTTTATCGACAACTGGCGCTGGAAAGGCGTTCCGTTCTACCTGCGATCCGGCAAGGCGATGCCGGCGAAAAGCAGTGCCATCATCGTTGAATTTCAGCCGCCGCCGGATGTTATATTCAACCTCGGGGGCAGTCAGAAATTTACGCCGAATTTTCTGTCTATCTGCATTCAGCCTGATGAAGGCATCCACCTGCGGTTTGAGACAAAGGTGCCGGATACGGTAGCTGATTCCCGTTCGGTCAACATGAGTTACTCGTATCTGGAAGCCTTTCCCGACATCGTTTTGCCGGATGCCTATGAGCGGCTCCTGCTGGACGCGCTGAAAGGCGATGCCTCTCTTTTCACCCGAAATGACGGTATCGAGGCTGCCTGGCGATTGATTGATCCCATTCTTTCCGGCTGGGAATCCTCGCCACAGGCGCCCCCCCTGCATGCTTATCCAAGAAACAGCTGGGGACCGGCTGCCGCGGATAAATTGCTTGCCAGAAATGGCCATGCGTGGCGAATTGGCTGCTGCGGCTTGCCATGCGATTAAACTCGGCAACCTGGAATGAGTTCCACGAGACGACAGTACGAAAAGGACCCCGCCATGAACGATGCAATTATCAAACAAAATATCCTCGCCGCAGACATTGGTGGCACCAATAGTCGTTTTGCGCATTTTCAAATTGATCAAAACGGTTCGCTGGAATTGATGGACGTGAAATGGCTGGCAACCAACAAGGCGGACTCTTTTGGCCAGCTTCTTGAACAATTGCGGCTCAGTGATGCCCCCTTTCTCGTTGAAGACGCTGACATTGCGGTCATCGCAGTGGCCGGACCGGTGGAACACGGAGCATACTCGGCCCCGCCTTATATCTCCTGGGATATTGACCTCACCCGCGCGGAATGCAAAAAAGTCTTTCGGCAGGCATATCTGGTCAATGATTTTGTTGCCCAGGCCTATGCCAGCGCATCTGATGTTGGCAAGTCAGCCCGTGTGATCCTTGCTGGGAAAAAAGTGGCAGACGGGACGATCGGCGTGATCGGCGCCGGAACCGCGCTTGGCATGTCGGTTCTTGTCTCGATTCCCGGGTATGGGTTTCTGGCCCTGCCCTCTGAGGGAGGACATACCTATTTCCCTTTTATTTCTCAACGGGAATTAGCTTTTCAGGAGTTTTATCAGGAAAAGAGCGGCCAGAAGCACATTACCGGCAATCTGGTGGTCTCCGGTCGCGGCCTGAAGTATATTCACTGGTTTCTCACCGGTGAGGAGCTCGAGCCGCAGCAGGTTGCCGCCCGCTTCACCCCGGAATCAGAGACCCTGGCATGGGCCGCAAAATTCTATGGCCGGGTATGTCGGGATTTTGCCCTTGAGGCCCTGGCTCTTGGCGGGCTGTACATTGCCGGCGGAGTCGCTGCCAGAAACCCGGATATCCTCACCCATGCAAATTTCCGTGACGAATTTCTCGATTCCCCGACCATGGGGCATCTCTTGGCGGAAATACCGGTCTTTTTAATTGATAATCAGGACAGCGGCCTTTGGGGTGCCGCTTTTTATGGCCGGCAAATCCTCCAGAAAAGCTAAAGAGATCAACAGGGTAAGAAAACGGCTATGCGAGCGAATGTAAATATTTACCCCAGCCGCGATGAATTGTCTGTCGCTCTTGCAGCTCATGTGGCCAATCTGGCGGCGCTGGCCGGTGCGAAACAGGGACGATTCAGTATCGCTCTTTCGGGTGGATCGCTCTTGGAGATACTCGCTCCGGCGCTCTGTTCAGAGCAATTGCATGACAACATCAACTGGTCATGCTGGCATGTTTTCTGGGTAGATGAAAGGTGGGTACCGCGGAGCAGTCCTGCGTCCAATTACGGGCTTGCCGAAGATCTTTGGTTCAGCCGCGTCAGCATCCCCCGCGAACAGATACACGCCATAGACAATTCGATCAATCCATCGGCAACAGCGCGAAACTATGAGTCCGTCATGCAAACACTCTTTCAGCCCTGGGAGAACCAGATGCCGCGTTTTGACCTGATCCTGCTCGGGATCGGGGAAGATGGCCACACCGCTTCCCTGTTTCCGGGCCACCCGCTGTTGGCTGAGACCAGGGCCTGGGTCGCGCCCGTCTTGAACGCCCCCAAACCACCGCCGATTCGTATAACAATGACCTTGCCTTTGATCAACAAGGGTCGCAATGTTGTCTTCGTGGCAGCCGGAGCAGGTAAGGCGGATATCGTGGCGAAAGTGCTTACCCCGCAAAAACAGAGACAGAAACTGCCGGCCGAGTTGGTGAGGCCAACTGACGGGACGCTGTGGTGGTTTATCGACCAGGCGGCGGCAGGATGTTCAGGCGACCGGGGCGCCTCCGGCTGAGATGGAAAAATAAAAAATCATTCCGATGTTTCTCGGTGAGGTCCAACGGAACTGTCTTGGCCCCAGATCAAATTTTGGCCGCGCTTTGTTGATGCTCTGTGCCAAAAAAGGGGATGAAGCGGGGAGAAAATACCCGCCTCATCCCCTCTGGGATGAAAAGTTCTGGTGCCGGTTAAAGCAGCGCCAGAAGGACACCCGCCGCGACGGCAGAGCCGATGACTCCGGCAACGTTTGGCCCCATGGCATGCATGATCAGGTGGTTTTGCGGATTGGCTTCGAGGCCAACCTTGTTGACCACCCTGGCGGCCATTGGAACAGCCGAAACCCCAGCTGCTCCGATCAGTGGATTGATCGGGGTTTTCGTCAGTCTGTTCATCAGTTTGGCCATCAATACCCCTCCGGCGGTACCGATACTGAAGGCAATCATGCCGAGACCGAGGATACCCAGGGTTTCGAGATTGAGGAACTTATCGGCGGACAACTTGCTGCCGACGGCAAGGCCAAGAAAGATAATGACCGTGTACATCAAAGAATTCTTAATGGTATCGGAGAGTCTGTCGACCACGCCACATTCCTTGGCCAGATTGCCGAGCATGAACATCCCAATCAGCGGTGCGGCCGACGGCAGCAGCGTCGCACAGATGCCGAGGACGAGCAGGGGAAGAATGATTTTCTCCAGTTTGGAGACGTGCCGCAGCTGCACCATCCTGATCTTTCTTTCTTCTTCAGTTGTCAGCCATTTCATAATCGGTGGCTGGATCAGCGGGACCAAAGCCATATACGAATATGCAGCGATGGCAATGGAACCAAGCAGTCTGGGCGAGAGTTTGCTGGCGAGAAAGATTGCCGTTGGACCGTCGGCACCGCCGATAATCCCGATTGATGCGGCATCGCGCAACGAAAAATTGATGCCGGGAACGAGGTCGGACAGCCACAGGGCGCCGAGCAGAGTAGCAAAAATCCCCAGCTGAGCGGCACCGCCAAGCAGAATGGTAATCGGATTGGCAAGCATCGGACCGAAGTCGGTCAAGGCCCCAACGCCCATGAAGATAAGCAGCGGGAAGACCCCGGTCTGGATGCCTACCTCATAAATATAATACAATATTCCCCCCGGTTCGGCAATGCCAGCCAGCGGGATGTTGGAGAGAATCGCACCAAACCCGATAGGAACCAGAAGAAGCGGCTCGAACCCCTTAAAGATGCCAAGATAAAGGAGAATTAACCCGACTGAGATCATCAGCAGTCGGCCTATACCCACCGTCCAATCCTGGGTCGTCTGGCCTTCATATATGCCATACGCACCCGTTGTTTTGGCAAGATCGACAAGTAGCTCGGAGATGGGCGGCAGTTTCTTGCCGGAAACGACCGTTGGCTGGTCGGCAACCACCTGCGTGACGGCTATCGTCCCGAGCAGGTCGTCCTTGTGGACTTTTTGATAGGCTACGGCTTTCATACTGGTGATTTTTCCGGCTGCACCCGCCTTGAGGACTATTATCGTACCGTCCTCCTTTTTCAGGGTGGCTATCTCATCGCCGCTATAGACAAAACCGTCCTGCTGCGCGAGAACCCGTACGATTTTTGCATCTGTTGGCGAGACTATGTCGACCGTACCGTCTGCAGCGCGTGCTGAGAAGGCCCAGGTGCATAGCCATGCCGATAAAAGAAGCATGAAAATTCTGATTTTCATAAATACTTACCCGGTAAGAGCAAAAAAGATGAGGTTCCCGGTCTGCACAAACCGGGAACCGGAAAACCTACACGCTGTCAGCCAATGGTGAAGAGCTGATCAGAGGCCTGAACAGTATCGCCGGCTGAGATATGGATAGCCAGGATCTTGCCGGCGCACGGGGATTTCACTTCGGATTCCATTTTCATCGCTTCCATGACGACTAGAGGCTGATCCACGGTGACGACGCTGCCGACATCAACCAGGATCTTGACGATATTTCCTGGGGTCGGGGCATCCACGTCCGTCCCTTCAACGACGGGAGCTGCCGGGGCGTTGGCCGGAGCAGCAGGTGCAGCTTTAATGCCGCCCGCATCGGAAACAGTTACCTCGTAGGGGCGGTTATTGACGGTGATCGTATAGTTGCGTGGTCCGATCGAGGCGGCAGCAGCTGGAACAGCAGCTTTTTTGGCGGCAGCTTTTTTATCGACCGGCGGCGCATCGGTGATTTTTCGTACATTGGTGACTGCCTTGCCGAGAAGGAAATCAAGCCCTTTCTGTTCACAGCTGGCAATGATGAAGATGTTTTCATCGTTTACCGGCAGGTTGTTTTCTTCGAGTATTTTTGTGGCCTTGGGAATACCCGGCTCAAGAATGTCGAGAGGGTCGGCGGTGAAGACCGGTTTGCCCAGTTGCTCGGAGGCGATCTTGATAATTTCCGGATCGGCCGGCACCGGCGTACGACCGAAATACCCAAGGACCATATTGCCGTAGCTCGGGTTGATCTTTTTCCATTTCCCCTGGGTCACGTTGAGATAGGCCTGCTGGAAATAGAACTGGGAGACGGGGGTAACGGAGGTACCGAAACCACCGCGGGCAACCACCTCAGACATCTCTTTGATAACGGCGGGATAGAGATGCAGAGTGCCGGTATCGCGCATCATCATAGTGTTGGCGGTGAGCGCTCCTCCCGGCATTGGCGACAGGGTCACTTTGGGCGAAACCATTTTAGCTTCCGGCGGGAAGAAGTAGTCTTTCATGGCTTCTTCAAAGGCATCGGAGGCGGTGATTATTTTTTCGTAATCGAGATCAAGGGTATAATCCGTTCCCTTCATCGCATGCATCATGGACAGAATATCCGGCTGGCAGGTACCGCCGCTGACCGGAGATTTTGCCAGGTCGATGCCGGTGGCGCCGCCTTCGACGGCCGCCATGTTCTGGGAGATGCCAAGGCCCGCGGTATCGTGGGTATGGAACCAGAGAATGGTGTCTTCGGAGACAATTTTACGCGCTGCTTTCAGGGTTTCATAAACCTTTCTGGGATTGGACGTTCCCGAGGCATCTTTGAAACAGATGGAATGGAAAGGAATGTTTGCATCGAGGATCTGCTTGAGCCGGTCCATGTAGAACTCGGGGGTGTGTGCACCGGTACAGCCGGGGGGCAGCTCCATCATGGAGACCACGATCTGGTGATTCAGGCCATGATGGGCGATACGCTCCCCGGAATATTCGAGGTTGCGGACATCGTTGAGTGCGTCGAAGTTTCGAATGGTGGTCATGCCGTGTTTTTTGAACATTTTGGCATGCAGGTCAATGATATCACGCGGACATTGACTTAGCGCCACTACATTGATACCACGTGCCAGGGTCTGCAAAGCCACATTTGGGCCAACTTCCGTTCTGAAGCGGTCCATCATGTCGAAGGCAGATTCGCCGCAGTAGAAGAACAGGCTCTGAAAACGGGCGCCACCGCCAGCTTCTATATTAGTGATACCCGCATCGACCGAAGCCTTGACCGCGGGCATAAAATCATCAGTAAATACCCTCGCACCAAAGACAGACTGGAAACCGTCTCTAAAAGACGTGTCCATGAATTGAATAACCTTTTTACTCACCGTTCTTCTCCTCGCTTAGGATTGTTAAGTGTGAATACGAATACGTTGGATTGCTGAATATGCCCTGGAACCGCAAAATAAGCCCTGCAGGCTCAACCCGCTATGCCTTGGCGAACCGTTCACTCTCGTATGCGGCTACCGCGGCGGTAATAACCGCTATATCTTCGTCAGCACTCTGGGAGCTGTCTTCTTTTGTTTTCTTTCTCTTGAGAAGCTGCAGGGCTCTCTCCGCCGCAATTGCTTCAACTTCGCGTGCCGCAGATCCTCTGGTTAAATAGGATACGAGGGTGATGAAGAGAATCATCAGGCAGAGAAAGAGCATGACGGTGGTCATGCCAACGACCATAAGCTTAACACCTTCAAATAACATTGCGTTCGTGCCTCTGTATTGTGGAATGATTAAGTTTTGCAACATAAAAATAAAGGCTCCCAAACTACACTATGAGAGGGATCGAATCAAAACACTAACGTAAATAGAAAAAGCAAATGTTTCTGATTAAACGTCGTTATTTGCTTGTGATTGTCTGTGCTCGGGTGAGCATACGGGAGAATAAACAAGCATATGAACAGTGAGAAAATAATACGACATTGTACCACACAGAACGAGTGCGGTACAATTATCTCAGGCAGGGATCATACTTCGTAAACGGCATACTCAGTTTGTTGTCCAAGCAGTACATCAATCTCACTCTGGATAGCCTTGCGTTCCGCATTGTTCAGCCAGGCATTCCAGTCATCCAGCGATCTCCACGTGCTTATGACCATACATTCATCTTTGCTGTCGACCCGCTTTAAGGTTTCTCCATAAATATATCCGGACTGGTTTAAGGTTAAGCTGCGTAGCTTTTTCAGCAAAACTGTGAGTGCAAGGACATTTTCCGGTGAAACTTTTCGTCTGATGAAAATTTTAACTGTCATACGCATCTCCTTTTCGTTCAATTTGCTCCGGAGCATCAGCCATGAAACATAACCAAAGAAAATACATCTTCTTTGTGTTATGTATATATTAATTATAATGTGCATAAATAAAATTGTAAAGGAGCTCAGTTATTTATCATGGAGAAGTTCACTCATTTCAAGAAGGTGGATAAATTCGGCCCGATATCCCTGTTCGTCAGTCCCCCTGCTGTTTTGGGCCATTGTCAGTAGTTTTGGGTAGTTCAGCCCGCTTATCTGGTCGGAATGACGCAGGAGCATGCCAAAACCCGCCACAGTCGCTGCAAAGCGAAAATCAGCACTTGTCGCTCCAAAGGTGGTGTCGTTGTCGCTGACAGCTGTGGCAAGCAGGAGAGATTTGTCGGAATGTGCAGGCTTGTAACGTACTTTGACTGTGAGTATTTCGTTGGAATTATCGACCGGCGGTGACAGCTGCTGGTATTTCAGAGGATCAACGTCTGGGACTCCGGGTGATCCGATGGGCAGCAGTTCGTAGAGGGCGGTCACGGTATGCCCTGCGCCGATTTCACCGGCATCTTTTTTATCATTATTAAAATCCTCGTCGGCCAGTGCCCTGTTTTCGTAGCCGATCAATCGATAGCCGGCGACTCGTGCCGGATTGAACTCAATCTGCAGTTTGACGTCACGGGCAAGGGTAAATAAAGTGCCGGTTCTCTCTTTGATGAGCACTTTTTTGGCCTCGAGCAGGGAGTCGATATAGCTGTAATTGCCGTTGCCCCTGTCGGCGAGGATTTCCATGGTGTCATCGTGGTAATTGCCCATGCCAAAGCCGAGTACGGTCAGAAAAACGCCTGATTGCCGTTCTTTGCTCACGATACGTTCGAGTTCGTCGCGACTGGTTACGCCAACATTGAAATCGCCGTCTGAGGCAAGAATTATCCGGTTATTGCCATTTTTGATAAAGCTCTGCCGGGCGAGGCGGTATGCGGTCTGGATACCACTCGAGGCATGCGTTGATCCTCCGGAGGAAAGCGAGGTGATGGCCTTGCGGATCGTTTCTTTCTGATCACCTGTGGTTGGTGGCAGGATGACCCGGTCAGTTCCTGCATAGACGACGATTGAGACTCTGTCCTGGCCGGTGAGTTCTCCCGTCAGCAGCAGCATCGATTGTTGCAGGAGCGGTAGTTTATTGGCCTGGTTCATCGACCCAGACACATCGATCAGAAAAACCAGATTGGAAGCAGGGATATTGCCCGGATCGAGATCTTTGGCTTTGATGCCGATGCGGACCAGCTTATTTGCCGGCTGCCATGGACAGGGGCCAAGCTCTGTGGTGATGCCGATGGGGCCTGTTTCCGGTTGCGGGTACGCATACGAAAAATAATTAATCATCTCTTCAATGCGCACGGCCCCGACCGGAGGAAGAGCACCGCCGGTCAGCCACCGGCGGATATTGGCGTAGGATGCCGTGTCCACATCGATGGAAAATGTGGACAGCGGGTCATTTGCGGTGGCGATAAACGAGTTTTCGGTGACGGCATTGTACGATTCCCGCTGGAATTGCAAGGCGTGCGGGGCTATCGATTCGGCAACTATCGTGTTGCCATAGACGGGCATTGCCGCCGGACGCGTTCCCGGTAACGCTTTGGCCTTTTGTGGGGCCAAATCGATTTCTTTTGCCTGTCTGGAAAAAATTGCGTCTTGAGATACTGGCAGTGGTACCGGTAAGAACACCATTTCTTCAGGATGCGTTCTTTCTTCGGCTATTACTTTTGAGGCTGCAGCCTGGTTGTGCTCTTTGGTATCGGTTATCGGTGAACCGGTACAGCCATGCAGCAGGATCAGCGAACTGAGGAAAAGAGCCGGGTAGTATCGTCTGGTTACAATGTTCATGATTTCTCCTATTTTGTTTTTGTTTGATGGGGCAAGGTACGTCTGCAGGAGATATGACGGACACGGTAAAGAAATGTGTCGCTTTCCCTGCAATAATCGAAATTTTTATGGAGAAAGAGAAAAAATAATCCTAAGTTGCAGGCGGTATGCAGCTCTCCTTAAATTTGACTATTTACGAGATCATTTTTGACCGACTGGAAAAAAAAAGCCCTTGCCTCCTGGCAGACAATCAACCGTATGGCCATGCGGCGGTTTGGCGAGGGGAGCCTCGCCGAAGAGGCCGCTCTTGCGGTAATTGACGGTTTGCGAGCCGATGACTGGCAAAGACTGCGGCGGTATGATGGAAAAGCCGCGTTTGCCACATTTGTCAGGAGTCTCACGGCAAGATTACTGGAGGATTTTGCCAGGAAACGTTTTGGCCGGGTGCGGCCGCCGCTTTGGGTGAAAACTTTCGGGGGGATTTGGGAAAAACTCTTTACCGCGCTTTGCCTCGAACGTCTGTCTGTGGCCGAAGCTGTCGAAGTTGTCCTGCAGCGTCAGGCAAGTGCCGGGAAAAACGAAATAGAGAGTGCGGCATATCAGTTGCTGGCAAGAATTCCCGATTGCGGTATTCACCGGGGGCTGGAGGTTGGCTATGAAGAAGAAAACGGTTCCGATATGCTTTACGAAAACCCGGGTACGGATTGCAAAGCTGAAGAACGGGAGAAAAAAGAGTTGATTGAAGCCATTTTTGAGCTTGTCCTTGGCGCTGGGGACGGTGTGGTTTCCGACGCCCTGGTAAAAAAAATCAACCGGGTGGAGATCCGTCTTTCCCCGGAAGAGAAATTACTGTTAAAACTCTGCTACCAGGATGGACTCGGGGTGGCGCAGGCGGGTGAGTTGCTTGGACTGACGCGATTTCAGGCCCATGGAAAAAAGCGCCGTCTTATGGCGCGGCTCAAAGTGGAGTTCGAAAGAACCGGGCTGGCTGATGAGCTTCGTTTGCTGATCGGTTGACAGCTGTCAGACGAATATATGACAAAATCCTGGTGGAAGTCCGTCAAAGTGAATAGCTATATAAAAGTGAAACCGGAACCACTGGCACAATACTCAGGACATGATTATCAAGCCAAACTTTAAAAACAACAGAAAGGCCGAAAAAGCAGCCGCTCTGTTCGCGCTGGGTGCAGCTAAAGCGGAGCAGCACGGCCACTGTCTCAACGCCGGAGAGATGGCTGCCCTGGTTGACGGTAAATGTACCAGAGAGCAGCTGGCAGGATACATGCAGCATTTGAGTGGTTGTGAGAAATGTTATGGAGAATGGCTTGCGTTAAAGACCATGGATAAAGCGGCTGTTGCCAGTTTGGCCAGGGACCGCAGCCAGTCGATGAGTCGCATAAAAAAATACAGCTTTATCGGTTCGGCCCTTGCGGTTGCTGCCAGTGTGGCGATTTTTGTACATCTCAGCCATCTGCCGCCGGTGGGTAAAGACACAATTTCACCGGAAGTTGTACCGATGGAATCGCAGGACAGCGTGGTCGTCGGGCAATTGAATCGGCAGGAGGAGATGAGCAAGACCGCCAAGCCGAGGTCCATGGCGCCTGTCGAGAAAGAAGCCCCGCAAAAAAGTAAGAAAATGTCTGCGCCGGTACCGCAATCAGCCGCCCTGACGTCACAAAAAATGGAGCAGGCACGTCTTTCCGATGCAGGCATGGCAACCGGAGATGTTGACGTCTGGTTCGAAGAACTACAGAAAAACTGTCTTTCCGGCAGTCAGGATGCCCATTTCTGGGCAGGTATGTCCCGCCAGGGGCATAAGATCCTGGAACATCAGGCTGGCTCCTTACCGCACGATACAGCCCAAATAGTATCGGCTGTGCTCGTGCTGCTCGATGAAATGGGGAGCAAAACGGTAACCGAGCAATGCCGCCAGCTCCTCGCTTTGCTTGCAGAACAAAAAAAGAGCAGGTAAAAGAAATTATCGCTAACACTCTTGCAGTTGGACCAGAACAACGTTACAGGGAGATTTATGAACAATACAGCAATACCACTCAAAGAGCGGATCATCGTCGCATTGGATGTTGAGACTCCGGAACAGGCCAAAGAGATAGTCAAAAAATGTGAATCCCGTATCTCGTTTTTTAAAGTAGGGCTCCAGCTCTTTATGGGCAGCTGGTTTGAAACCGTCGACTGGCTTGTTGATCGAGGCCATAAGGTGATGCTGGACCTGAAATTTTTTGATATCCCTGAGACCGTTAAACTGGCGGTGGAACAGGTCAACAGCCGCGGTGTAAGCTTTGCCACCATTCATGGCAACGACCCGATTATCCGGGCGGCAGTTGCTGCCAGAGGTGATATGCAACTCCTGGCGGTGACGGTTCTCACCAGTTTTGGCGAAGAGGATATGCGGGCGATGGGCATGACCCAATCGGTGGCCGATCTTGTCTACTTCCGCGCGAAAAGAGCCTTGGAGCTTGGCTGTGACGGGGTTGTTTCTTCCGGACTTGAAGCCGGGAAACTGCGGCGTGAACTCGGCAAAAAACTGCTCATTGTTACCCCGGGTATTCGTCCGGGCGCCAACGTGCAGGATGACCGCGATGATCAGAAGCGGATAGTGACCGCCGGTATGGCTATCAAAAGTGGCGCCAGCCATGTGGTCGTCGGCCGGCCGATTACCAGGGCGGTCGATCCGATGCAGGTTATCGAGCAGATGCAGCAGGATATTATCGCGTCCTCGCGGTAACCGTTGATGGCGTTATACAAAGGCCGATATCCTTCGTGGTACCCCAAGGCAGCACTTCCTTGGGGTGTTTCTTGCTTATGCACTGATCGTTTTTTTCATTTTTTCCGATTTTACCGGGTGGTAATGGACAAAAACCCGTCGCATTGAATCAATCTCATTGATCAGCAGTTGCTCAACCCGGGTGGCAATCCGGTCACCTTCGGCCACTGAGAGGTCCGGGGAAATGCCGATGGTTATGTTCACGACCATATAGAGCCCGAATCTATGGCCTTGGATTTCCTCGATATCGAGTACTTCCTCTATTCTCGCAAGTTGCTTGCGAATTTCTTCCGTGAGCTTTTTCCCCGGCAGGGTATTCATCAGATCAGCGGCGGATTCACGGATAATATCGATCCCGGTGATGCAGATGATGATAGAGACAATTCCGCCGGCCAGAGGATCGACCCAGAGAAATCCCAAACGGCTGAATATGATCCCGATGGTCGCCGCCAGAGCTGAAAAAATATCGTTGCGGTGGTCGGCAGCAAGGGCCATTAAAACGTTATTGTTCGTATTTTTACCAACCCGAAGCGTCCACAGTGACAGCCAGATCTTGAGCAACACGGTAAAAAGAGCAATCCACAGCGCCAGTTCCGATGCTTCGGTAAACCCGCTTGCCCCGTTTAACAGTTCGTACACATTGTTGATAGATGCCCAGAAAATGGAAATGGCCGTGGTAATGACAAAGGCCCCGACAACAACCGCGGCGATCGATTCCAGCCGGTCATGGCCGTAGGGATGTTCATCGTCTGCGGGTTTGCCGGAAAGTCGCATGAAAATATTGACGACTATGCCATATGCCACGTCCGAAGTCGAGTTAATGCCATCGGCGAGAAGCGCAGGGCTGTGGCCGATAATGCCAACACTGGTCTTCAAGAGGGCGAGCAGGGTGTTGGCCGTCAGGCCGACGTTTATTGCCAGGATACTTTTTTGCTGGCGCTGATCCGGCATCATATTCTCTTCACTTGTCATCGTTATCATCCGAGCCGCTTTCCAGAAGCCAATGTTCTTTCAGGTAGGTAATGCCGGTGTGGTTGGTCAGGTCAAGCTGTATGGGCGTAATGGAGACATTACCGGCGGCAAAAGTGTAAACATCGGTGTCCTCGCCCGGGTCGGCGAGCGCGGTGCCTCCCCCTATCCAGTAGTACTTGCTCCCGCGTGGATCGAGGGTCTCGTGGATGGAATTTTCCCAGAGCCGTCTCCCCTGGCGGGTAACTCTGATTTTCCGGTAGACCTCGCCGCTCGGAATATTAATATTGAGCAGCGTATTTTCGGGCAGGGAATTTCGGAGAATTTTTTCGGCCATGCAGACAGCAATCTGCATGGCCGCCCGATAGTCATACGGCGGTT
>AMWB02144685.1_pt2 | contig 22376 bp, 26 predicted proteins | sample 200311 | NCBI WGS metagenome assembly AMWB02 (sample SAMN02737377, study PRJNA173069) | bioreactor metagenome | biome: anode biofilm in microbial fuel cells | place: USA: California | collected 2010-12-16 | reverse complement strand
AAACGCTGAAACGCTGAAACGCTGAAACGCTGAAAAAGCAAACAACCCAAGTTTAAAAAAGGAAGAAAAAAATGCCCGGACAATCCTTCGAAGACCTGGAAATCTGGCAACTGGCTCGTTCCTTAACCGGCAAAATATACAAACTTACCGCGAACGAACGTTTTTCAAAGGATTTCGGCCTTTGCAGCCAGATTCAGCGCGCTTCCGTATCGGTCATGTCAAATATCGCCGAGGGTTATGAGCGAGGAGGCAACCAGGAATTCATCCAGTTTCTCGCCATTGCCAAGGGAAGCTGCGGCGAGGTTCGATGTCAGCTTTATGTGGCCCTTGATCAGGGATATGTCAAACGCGAACATGCAGACTCCCTGATTGACCAGCACAGGAAGCTCTCCATCATGGTCCACAAATTCATGGAGCACCTCAAAGGCAGCAGATTCAAGGGCCCAAAATACAAGGAACCGAAACCAGATCCGAAAATGGCTGAATTCGACGCCCTGCTGAAGGAATGCATGAAGAAATAACGATCAAGCGGGAAAACGCTCCAACGTTTAAACGATCCAACGTTTAACCGCTGGAACGATCACACACTGAAACGGTGAAACGAGCTCACGCTGAAACGCTTGACCGTTTAACCACTGGTCCGCTGAAACGCTTGATCGCTGGAACGTTGAACCGCTTGATCGCTTTATCGCTGGAACATTGAAACGCTTGATCGTTTGATCGCTTGATCGCTGAAACGTTGAATCGTTTGATCGCTTGATCGTTTGATCGCTGGAACGCTGGAACGCTGGAACGTTCCAATACAGGAGGAAACCAGATGAACCGCCGCAATTTTTTCAAAACCGCCCTGTCCGGCCTGGCTTTTTTCGTTCTTTCCCGGCCGAAAAAATCAGCCGCAAAAAAAACCATCCCTCTGTTTTCCTGCCATGTTGCCGGTTTCCAATATTATGACGGCCCGCGCCTTATCAACAGCCTGCGCGCCGGAGACCAACTGTCTCTCACCCGCGAACCCGCCAATCCCCACGACGACAAGGCCATTGCCGTTTATACCGCTGCCGGCCGGAAACTGGGCTACCTCCCCGCATACATCAACGAAACCCCGGCCCAACAGATGGACAAGGGAAAACATTTCACCGCCCTGGTGAAAAACGTTGATACCGATGCCCCGCCGTGGGAGATGCTGGAGATGACGGTGGTTATGTTATATCTAACGTTAAGGAGAACAAAATATGAACCCCATAAATTCATTACTTGCCCATAAAGATCAAACCCTTATCTCTCATTTGGAAGGCGTGAGTCAAAAAGCAGGGTTTTTTGCAACTGCATTCGATGCATCGGAACAAGGAAAGTTGGCGGGGCTTCTCCATGATCTCGGCAAGGCGGAGACGGAGTTCCAGAAACGTATTCGTACCTCTGACCAAGACGGCGAAAAACAACCACATGCTCATCATGGAGCGGCCTACGCCCTTCGTCAAAGTGAACCAGCCCAATGGCCAGTCGCTCTCGCTGTGAATGGTCATCACGCAGGGCTCCACAATCGAGGAGATGTTGACCAGAAAGCGGAAGCATACAGAGAAATGGCAAAGTCCTGCCTGTTAAAAATTCGGGAGAATCACCCTGATTTCACTGTTCCATTATTGCATGACATGTTGCCGGGTTGGCTGCAGGACCTTGATTTTTTTCCAGGAAACAGAGGGAACGGATGGCTGGCCACCGATCTTTTTACCCGCTTCCTGTTTAGTGCATTGATAGACGCGGATCGGCTGGACACGGAGGAGCATGCGGAGGATGGAGATAAAAAAAATGAGGCGAGGCAATGGAAACCTTTTAAACCCGAGTCGTTGCTTCTGCGTCTGGAAGAAGAGCTGAAGGAGCGGGCCGAAAAAGCAAAGTCTGAGGGAAAGGCTTCCGGGGAGGTCCTGGCCGTCCGTCAGGAAGTAGGGAATCTTTGCAGGGATTCTGCAGGCAAGGATCGTGGCCTGTTTTCCCTAAGTGTTCCGACCGGTGGCGGCAAAACTTTGGCTTCCATGCTGTTCGCCCTGCATCACGCCGTTCATCACGATAAATTCGCACAGAGAAACAAACAGTTCCGCCGCATAATCGTTGTCATTCCCTATCTCAGCATCATCCAGCAAACCGCCAAGGCGCTTCGGGAGATTTTTGAACGCGATGAAGCACTGAAAGGACGTGTTGTTCTTGAACATCATTCCCAGGTGGAAGACGAGCCGGACCCGGCTGGGAAGCAGAAAGATAAGAAAGAGGCTGAACCTTCATACGACACCATTTCTGAACGTCGGCGCCTGGCGGCCGAGAACTGGGATGCTCCCATCGTCGTGACTACAAGCGTCCAATTCTTCGAATCCCTGTTCTCCCGTCGTCCGGCCAAGGCACGCAAACTTCATAACATCGCCCAATCGGTCATTATATTTGATGAAATTCAGACGTTGCCGCCACTCATGCTCCAGCCGATTCTGCATGCTTTGTCCGAACTTGCCAACCCCCAAAGGCCTTACGGATGCACAATGGTCTTTTGTACGGCCACCCAGCCCGCTTTGCATAAAAGCGAGGATTTGCCCACCGGCCTTGAGAATGTGCGGCCCATCGTGCCACCGGAAAAGGCGCGAGAACATTTTGCATCGCTGCGGAGGGTGGCGTATCGATGGCCGGAAGATAATGAAAGCATTTCATGGGAGGAACTCGCGGGTTCGATTTTGAGGAGGGATGCCCAGCAAGCTCTGATAGTCGTCAATACTCGCAAGGCGGCCCGTGAACTTCATCAGGCATTCCGTGAGAAACTCGGCAATGATGCGGACGGACTCTTTCATCTCTCCACCTGGATGATGCCCGCCCACAGAGTTGAAATTCTAGAGGAAGTAAAACGCCGGCTTGATCCGAAGAACTTCAAAAACAATGGTCGTGAACGGTGCATCCTGGTTTCCACCCAGTGCATTGAAGCTGGTGTTGATGTGGATTTTCCGGCGGTATGGCGGGCTCTTGGCCCTTACGATTCTATCGTTCAGGTTGCCGGAAGGTGCAATCGCAATGGTTTGATCAAGAATCCGGACGAAGCTGTAGTCCAAGTCTTTCATCCCAAAGATAGCAAGTCGCCCAAGGGACTATATAGCACCGCCATTGCCCAAACCGAACTGCTACGCAAAATGGGGCTGGCTATTCCGGAAAACCCCGATTCCTTCACCGCGTACTTCCGGTTGCTCTATCAACTTTCGGTCCCGGACGAGTGCGGCATCCAGCGTGCGCGAAGTCGTTTGCAATTCAAAGAAGTGGACGAGTTGTTTGAGTTTATCGAGCAAGACACGATTTCGGTGCTCATCTGTAATCAGTATGTTGACTATGCTGGTGAGAAATTTAAGAAGACAGCGGGAGGTAAGCTTTACGAGGAGGCACAGACGAGACGTGGTGGAAAAGGCAAAATTATGGGATATTTCACCCGCGAGGATTGGCGGAATATCCAGCCGAATATCATTAACCTGCCATCTCGCAGTCTCAAAGATGAAAAAGTTAGAGGAAAACTTGAAAAAGCCTTTAATGATGAAACCTCTGGGCTTTATGTCTGGTTGGGCAAATACCATGCTGGATTCAAGGGCACAGGAATAGACTTTGAGGGGGCAATGCCAGTGGAGGGGTTAATATTATGATCAGCGAGCCAATACGTTTACAAGTCTGGGGGCCATATGCCTGCTTCACCCGGCCGGAGTTTCATGTCGAGAGGGTGAGCTATCCGGTCATAACCCTTTCTGCGGCCCGCGGCATTCTTGAGGCAATCTTCATGAAGCCCATTGAGAAGCCGGAAAGTAAAAAGCGCACCGACAAGGAAGGATTCCGTTGGCATATCCTGCGGATCGGCATCGTGCATGAGGGTTGCATGATGCCGATTCTGAGAAATGAACTTGGTTACCCATCGCACAATTATACGGGGTTTGACATCAGTGACATGCAAAATGTCCGTACCCAGCGTCACAGCCTGATTTTGCAAGGAGATAAAATCGGTAACGGAGAGAGACGACTTGAATATCTCATTGAGGCGGTCATCGAGACCAATGGGGCCAATATGGGCAAGTATGCAGGGGCATTTGTGCGGCGAGCCGGCAAAGGGCAATGTCATCACCGGCCGTATTTCGGTTGCCGCGAGTTCCCTTGCAACTTCGAACTGGCGCCCGAGGCCGAACCAAGCGCCAGCATCAACAAATCGTATGGGGTCATGTTCCGTGATTTTGATTTCGATCCTGTCTGGGAGCACTGGACCAAGAACGGAAATGATCGGCCCACTGTATGGCGGGATGCCGGTGGGCGGACCATCTCTCCGGTGCCTGAAAAACCGGTTATGGCGGTCGCAGAAAGAGGGTGGATTACCGTAGCCAAGATTGTTGAAGAAAACGGGGAAAAGGAGGTGACCGGAATATGATCACTGAACTTCTTCAACTATATGAGCGGATACAGCGTGTAATCAACACAGATGAGCCTTTTGCCAGGCGCCGAATTCATTGGGCTATCGACTTGGACAAACATGGAGAGGTGATAAGCGTTTCGCCTACCATTTCACGCAATACGGATGGAAAGGGAAAAACGAAGGAAGTGCTGGGCAAGGAATACCGCTGTCCTGCCGCGTTTTTTCTCAAATTGAGAAACACGAATGTTGTGGCTGCTGCTGGAGGCGGCAATATTCCGCCCGAATTAATGTCAGGTAAGCCTTTGCAGATTTTCGGTGAAGAACCGGTCGTCAAAAAAGACAGGCAAGGGAATGTCCTTGAGAAGAAGGTCAAAAAAGCTGAAACGGGCACCCCTAAAAGCAATCATCAGGCATTTCTGGACCTCCATGATCGTTTTTTAGCCTCACTCCCACCTGAACAAACACAGGAAGCTGAATGGACCGCTTTAAGGATGTTCTTCGAAAAAAGGAAAGGTATCCCATTTAACGCATTTTCGGATCAGAACCTGGCCCAACTTACGAAAGATCAACGATTTTCTTTCCGTATCAATGGCCGGTTACTTTTGCAGCATCCCCAGGCGACTGGTTGGTGGCGAGATGAAATAAAAAAGCAGCGTGAAAGTGTTCGGCAATGTCTTCCTCAAGGTAGAGATCCTTTCGACCCTGCCACGGACGATTCTGTGCTGTCCGTGCGGTTTCCGCATATTCAGGGGGTTCCTAATGGCGGGGGATATTGCCCGATAGCCTCTTTTGACAAAGCGCCAATGCAGTCTTTTGGCCTTGGAGAAATCACAATGCCGCTGGGTTTGGAAACTGCGGAAAAAGTAAGCGCGGCACTCAACTGGCTTTTGAGCGACGAAACTTCATACAAACGCATGGGCGACGCAGTTGTTGTCTTTTGGGCAGTTGATAAAAGTGCCGCCAACTCGCCACCCCAGGCGTTAAACTTTGGCGATTTGCTGTCTGAAGCGGATCCTCTCCAAGTACGTGAATTCCTCAATAATGCATGGGGAGGGTATGCGCAATTTCCAGAAACATCAAAATTTCATGCAGCGGTTTTGTCATCTCCCCAGTCCCGCATCACTATCCGAAGCTGGCATACCGAAACACTTCCGCAGGCCGTAGCGCATTTTAGAAAGTGGTTGGGGTTGACATCACTTCTGAATCAGTGGGGGGATGAAATGCCAATAGCTATTGGCCAACTGGCAGCCTGTACCGTCCAAAAAGGGAAAAATAGCAAGCCGCTGCCACGCACATACACCGAGTTGTTTGAGGCGGCCCTTTTCGGCAGGCCATTGCCGTCCCGTCTTTTTTCGGCGGCACTTCAACGGCAGGGCCTTGAATTGGTCAAGGGGTGCGACAAGAAGACAAGAAAGGAATTTGAAGAGCGGTTGCGTGCCCGAACGGCGCTGATCAAACTTCATTTCGAACTTAACAATCGAGGAGGAGGTATAACTATGGAGAACCACACAAGTCAGAAGGACAGCGCCTATATGTGCGGGCGTCTGCTGGCGCTGCTTGACAAGATCCATGTCGAGGCACACAAAGGAAGCGGCGGGACGAACTCGTCCCCGGCCAACAGATCCTACGCCGCCGCCTCCACGACGCCGGCCCTTATCTTTCCCCAGCTCTGCAAGCTGGCACGCTATCACTTGAACAAGGTCGGCGGCGGGTGGGCAAACTGTCTTGAGCATGGATATGAGGCCGAAACAGGCGAACAGGTTGAAGGATTGAAACAGGTGGTTGTCCGACTTCAGGATGCTGCGGGCGGCACTTTCCCGCGTACTTTGTCGCTTGAGCAACAAGGGCGTTTTGCCATCGGATTTTATTATGAACGTTGCCGCAATTGGCCACACGCAAAAAAGAAGAACATTGTCACCAGTGATGAGAAGCACAACTAGCAACCTAAAATGCAAACAACCATTTGGATCGCTGACAAAAAGGAGCCAGGAATATGACAGAGCAAGCACAGAGTAACGAAAATGGCATAAAATTGCATCACAATATTATTACGCTTCCAGAAGGCAAGAGCGCTGGGGATGTTGTCGGGGAGCGGCATGACATAGTGCTGTTGACTGAAGTCGTGAAATCAAATCCGAACGGCGACCCGGACACCGGCAACATGCCACGCCTGCAACCGGATACCATGAAAGGGCTTATGACCGATGTGTGCCAGAAACGAAAAATCCGCAATTTTTATAGTTTGTACATGCCGTCAGGGGCGTTGTTGGATCATCCTGTGAGTGGATATCAAATCTTCATTCGAGAAAATGCCGTGCTCCAAAATCTTATGGAAGATGCTGATTTGGCCGAGACGGCAAAGAATATCTTCGATAGTTATTCAGAACCCAATAGAGGCAATTGGGTGCAGCCCGCAAGGGGGAGGGCTGGCAGCAGTGAATTCATTGTTCGTTCCTATCGTGATGCCCTGTGTCAGACATTTTTTGATGTCCGTGCATTCGGCGGAGTCGTTTCCACGGACGGTCCACTGAAGGGCAGCTTCTACGGCCAGATTCGCGGCCCCATCCAGTTCGGTTTTGCTGAAAGCCTTGATCGGGTCCTTCAACTTGATTTCACTATCACTCGTTGTGCATCGGCGAGTGAAAAGGAGGCAAACCAGGCGGGTGAAAGTGAAGGTGAGAGCGAATCAAGTGGCAACCGCACCATGGGGCGCAAGCATGTCGTGGATTACGGCATTTACCGGAGCCACATTTATCTCTCGCCGGCTTTTGCGGCAAAGACGGGTTTCACCTATTACGACCTCGATAATTTTCTTTTTGCGCTCCAGCACATGTTTTCCGATGATCGAGCGGCCGCACGGCCTGGTGGGATGCGGGTTGTTGGTCTTGTGGATTTTCAGCATTCCACCCCTCTGGGTAACGAACACGCTCATAAATTGTTCGAAATGGTGAATGTCCATCGCGCTGATGTGGGCGATGATGGCAACATCAAAAAAGAATTCCCGCAATCCATCGCAGACTATTGCGGCGAGGCCCCCAATGGTGCAGTGCGGGAAAAGGATCAGGGCGGTCCTGGAAACGAGCTAATCACCGCCCGCAAAATCATTTGGGAGATTCCGGCATGTCATGGAGAGAAGTGCACAGTGCGGTCATGAAAAGGAAGGAGGCGCCTGATCGATTTTTTGATGAGGCCGACCTCCTTCCCCTTTCCCGGCTCGCGGACCTTGAGTTTTGCGAACGGCGGGCGGCATTGCATCTGATCGAAATGGTGTGGGAGGACAATGTCCACACGGCGGAAGGCGCGGTAATACACCAGCGCGCCCACGGCGACGAATCTCCAGAAAAACGGGGCGGCCTGGTCATCGTTCGTGGTTTGTGGCTTCGATCCTTACGGCTAGGACTCTCAGGCAAGGCAGATATCGTCGAGTTCCATCGTGCGGACGACGCTGATGCCATGGGAGCCGTGATTCCCGGTTATTCTGGCCGATGGATGGTCTATCCGGTTGAGTACAAACCAGGACGGCTGAGGCACCAGCGAAGTTTCCAGATTCAGCTCTGCGCCCAAACCCTTTGTCTGGAGGAAATGCTCCGGTGCGTGGTGCAGGAAGGTGCCCTGTTTTACGGCAAAAATCGGCGACGCCAGGTGGTACGCTTCGATGATCAATTGAGGCGCGAAACCGAAGAAACGGCCATCCGCCTCCACGAGCTGGTCCGCTCCGGCAGGACGCCGTCGGCCCGCTATGAAAAGAAGTGCGACAGTTGTTCTCTCATGCACCTCTGTCTGCCGAAGGTGGCTGGAGCGGGCAGGAGCGTCGGCAGCTATTTTGCGCGGATGTTAGCGGATTGAGTCAATTATAGGGTGGAATAAAACGATGCAAGACATGAAACCCAACCTGATTGTTTTCAAGGGAAAAGAAATAAGACGGACGATTCACAATAATGAATGGTGGTTCTCGGTTGCCGATGTGGTGGCAGCATTGACAGATTCAACGAATGTCAGTGACTACATCAAGAAAATGCGGCGGCGTGACAATGAGTTAAGCAAAGGGTGGGGACAAATTGTCACCCCCCTTTGGCTGGAGTCCGAGGGCGGCAAACAGAAAACAAACTGCGCCAACACAGAAGGTATCTTCCGTATCATCCAGTCCATTCCTTCCCCAAAGGCCGAGCCCTTCAAGCGCTGGTTGGCCAAGGTCGGTTATGAGCGGGTGCAGGAGATCGAAGATCCGGAACTGGCAACGAAACGGACCAAGGCGCTTTACCGGGCCAAGGGCTATTCGGAAGCGTGGATTGAAAAACGGATGCGCGGCATCGCCGTCCGGGCCGAACTGACCGATGAATGGCAGACCCGGGGCGTGAACGGCGAGCCGGAATACGCCATCCTGACTGCGGAAATTTCCAAGGCCGCTTTTGGTTTGACCCCGTCCGAATATAAGGAATTGAAAGGACTGGAGCGGGAGAATCTGCGCGACCACATGAACGATCTGGAGCTGATTTTTTCCATGCTGGGTGAAGCGGCCACCACCGAGATCGCCCGGAGGCAGGATGCGCAGGGCTTTGGCGAAAATAGAACGGCGGCCCGCAAGGGTGGCCGGATTGCCGGGGAGGCGCGGGAAAAACTGGAGGTCGAAACCGGAAACAAGGTCGTATCCTCGGAAAACTACCTGACCGAACCGGAAGGCAGGAAACGACTGAAGGGCAAAAAAGATTGATACAATTCAGGAAAAAAGCCTGCGCCCTGCCAAATCTCTCAATAATGATACCGGGCCTGGAGGAAATCGATCCGGTCATCGCGGACGAGATAGACAAGGCGGTGTTCCTGGATGAGGCGGCGGGACCAGACGCCGGGGGCAAGATACTTGAGAGGTTCCGGTTTGCCGATGCCGGTGAAGGGATCGCGCATGATGGCCTCGATCAGGTCGAAGGCGCGCAGCGCCACCTTGCGGTCACTCTCAACACAGTGGCGCAGGTCATCACGGAACTCCGGCTGGAAGACGGCCTCGCGGTATTTACTTCTCAATGCCGCTTTCCTGGCGGAGGATTTCCAGTGAAGACGGTTCCCCCTCGCGTTTGAGGGCGCGGTCCAGGGCGGAGAGCAACCTTCCGGCGTTTGCCGGGGAGCGGAGCAAATGGGTTGTTTCAATGAGGCTTTCCAATTCATCGGCCGCAATCATGGCGACACTGCCTCCCTTGCGGCGGCTAATGACGACGATTTCCCGGTTTTCCGTGACCTCGTCGCACAGGCTGGCAAAATTGGCCCGTGCATTGGAATATGTTGTTTGGAGCATGGTGTCCTCCTGGTAGTTATTGTACAGGAATATTGTACAATAAGGTGCTTGCGTCAGCAATGGGTAATATGAAAAATTTCATGGATGGGTCGTAATGATAGAAAAAACTGGAAAACCAGAAGACATGCCTGCTGATTTTGGCGAAGTCATCCTGTATCAATCCGAGGAAGGGAAATCAGCGCTCGATGTCCACCTTAAGGACGAAACCGTCTGGCTGACCTTGAATCAGATTGCTGATCTGTTCGAAAGGGATAAATCCGTTATATCCCGTCATTTTCGCCATGTCTTCCAGAGCGGAGAATTATCAAGGGAAACAACTGTTGCAAAAAATGCAACAGTTCAAAATGAAGGTGACAGGCAAGTAACACGGCAGGTCGAATACTATAATCTGGATGCCATCATCTCCGTGGGCTACAGGGTAAATTCAAAACGCGGCACCCAGTTCCGCATCTGGGCCACCTCCGTCTTAAAAGACCATCTGGTGCGCGGCTATTCGCTCAATCAACAACGGCTGGCGGGAAAAGGCGTGGACGAGGTGCGGCAGGTTTTACGTCTGCTGGCCGGTACGCTGGAAAGTCATAATCTGGTGAGCGATGAAGGCCGGGCGGTGCTGGAGGTTGTCAACCGCTATGCCAGGACCTGGCAGCTTCTTTTGCAGTATGACGAAGATAAACTGCCGGTCCCCGGAACAAAACACGATGTGCGAGCCGCCTTGGAGATCGACCAGGCCAGGCAGGCCATTGTCACCCTGAAAAACGACTTACTGACCAGGGGGGAGGCGACCGACCTTTTCGGCCAGGAACGGGGCCACGGCCTTGCCGGCCTTATCGGCGCGGTGCAGCAGTCATTCGGCGGCCGGGATCTTTATCCGAGTGTTGAGGAAAAGGCGGCCCATCTCCTCTATTTTGTTATCAAGGACCATCCTTTTTCTGATGGCAATAAACGGATCGGCTCCTTTCTCTTCCTGTTGTTTCTCAAAACAAACGGGCTGCTGGAGGGTGGGAATTTCGATAACCGGGCGCTCGTGGCTCTGGCCCTGTTGACTGCGGCCAGCGAATCAGGTCAGAAGGGAATATTGATCCGGCTGATCATGAACCTGATTGCAGAGGAATGATAAAATGTCCCCGCTATCAGGCGGGATGTACAGGAGGAAAATCTCTCATGGCATTTTTACCACACATTTACCCAGGCCATTGGAGCGGCGGATGAAATCAGCGTCAAAGGTGGCGAAATGGCCGCAATCTTTGCAGCATGCAAGATGGAGGGCATCGGCAAAATCAAGCCCTTTACGGGTCCATTCCAAAGCGGAAAATAAGGTGTCAGGATTTTTCGTTTTGACGTTCGTCAGACTGAGGAGTTTTATAAATGCGTCACAGATTTCATTGGACTTAAAACTATATGCAAACCGCAAGACCCATTCAGTTTCGAGAATAACGGTGTCGGAAATAAAAACGGTGTCCTTATCGAAAAGAGCAAAGGCCTTCTGGAATTGGTCTTCATCGTCGCGGGTCAGCAGCCGGACAAGAATATTTGTATCAACCCCTGTCACCGGCACTCTCCATTGCGCCTTTTTTTATGGCCTCATCCATCTCTTTCAGGCTTTTTGCCGGTCCGTTATATTTGAGACAGGCGGCCACGTCAGAAAGAGTTGTTGCCGGATATGGATATGGCCGGGTTGGTCGCAGAAGAATGCCTTCAGCAATGTCAATCACTTCCAGCGTCTGACCTGGTTCCAACTGATGGGCGTCTCGCAGCGGTTTAGGGATTATAATCTGACCCTTATTGGAAAGTACGGTTGTTGCCATGGGTGATCTCCAGATATGAATGTTGTAACAATACCTTAGATAGCAATACCTGTTTTGTCAACAAGAGGTTCCCGGTCAAAGCAAATGAAAACATTCACCGAAGATGAGCTCTTGCCTCTCTCTGCCCTGCAGCATCTGCTTTTCTGTCCACGGCAGTGCGCCCTGATTCACATCGAACAGCAGTGGGAGGAAAACCAGTTCACCGCCCAGGGACGACTGATGCATGAACGAGTTGACCAGTCGGGCAGGGAATCACGAAAAGATGTCCGCGTTGAATACGGCATGCCCCTGCGCTCCCTGCGGTTGGGCCTGATCGGCAAGGCCGATGTCGTCGAGTTTCACAGGATGGATTCAGGAGAAGGCTGGCAGCCTTTCCCGGTGGAATTTAAACGTGGTAAGGAGAAAAAAGAAAACTGGGACAAGGTGCAGCTCTGCGCCCAGGCCGTCTGCCTTGAAGAGATGCTTGGGCTTGCGGTTCCGGCAGGCGCGCTTTTCTACGGCAAGAACCGCAGGCGGCAGGACGTTATCTTTACCGGCGAGCTGCGGCGGGAGACGGAAAATACCGCGTTGCAATTGCACGAACTTATCAGCGCGGGCAAAACACCGGCCCCGGTTTATAGCAAAAGATGCGATTCCTGCTCGTTTTATGAACTCTGTCTTCCCAGAATACTGGAAAAGAAGAAAAAGGTCGGCCGGTATCTGGATCAGGCTTGCGAGGTCCAATGAAAAAACATCTGAACACACTTTTTGTCACCACCCAGGGTGCGTATCTGGCCAAGGAAGGCGAAACGGTAGCCGTCAAGGTAGACGGCAAGGTGCGTCTGCAGTTGCCGATTCATACCTTGGGCGGCATCGTCTGTTTCGGGCAGGTATCCTGCAGTCCCTTTCTCATGGGATTCTGCGCCGAAAATGACGTTGCCATAAGCTTTTTGTCCGAACACGGGCGTTTTCTGGCCAGGGTGCAGGGGCCTGTTTCCGGCAATGTCTTGCTGAGGCGCGAACAGTACCGCTGGGCCGATGACCAGCAGAAATCAACGTCTGTCGCCCGATCAGCCGTAATCGGCAAGATAAGCAACAGCCGGACGGTGCTGCAACGCGTCCTGCGCGACCATCCGGGCAAGATCGATGTGCCGGTTCTGCAGGGTGCCATTGACCGGCTCAATTCCATCCTCATGCATGTCCGCGAAGACATCACGCTGGATACCATCCGAGGCTACGAGGGCGAGGCCGCCCAGGTGTATTTTAATGTTTTTGACAATCTGATCACTTCGCAAAAGGAGAATTTCATTTTTCACGAAAGAAGCCGCAGGCCACCGCTGGATCGGGTAAACTGCCTGCTGTCCTTTCTTTACACCATGGTCATGCACGATGTCAGATCCGCCCTGGAGTCCGTCGGCCTTGATCCGGCTGTCGGATTTCTGCACCGCGTCCGCCCCGGCAGGCCAAGCCTTGCCCTGGACATGATGGAGGAATTCCGCTCGTTTCTTGCCGACCGTCTCGCCCTGTCGCTGATCAACCTTTCCCAGGTGAAGGACAAGGGTTTCCGGATCATGGAATCAGGTGCGGTTTTCATGGATGACGAGACACGAAAAACAGTGCTGGTTGCCTATCAGAACCGCAAACAGGATGAGATCATGCATCCTTTTATAAAAGAAAAAATGCCGGTCGGCCTGTTGTTCCATACCCAGGCCCTGCTCCTGGCCCGGCATCTGCGGGGTGATCTTGACGGATACCCTGTATTTCTCTGGAAATAACATATGTTTGTTCTGGTAAGCTACGATGTGTCGACTATGGATAAAGCGGGCCAGCGCAGGTTGCGGCGCGTGGCCAAGGCCTGCAAGAATTTCGGCCAGCGGGTGCAGTTCTCCGTTTTTGAATGCATCGTTGATCCGGCGCAGTGGACGGTTTTCCGGCAGGTGCTGATTGACGAGATTGATCCCGGAACAGACAGCCTGCGCTTTTATTTTCTCGGCTCGAACTGGCAGCACCGGGTGGAGCATGTCGGGGCCAAAAAAGGGATTGATCAGGAGGGGCCGTTGATTGTTTGATACGAGGCGCGAACCCCAAGCTCCCATGAAATGACGGGCAGGTTCGCGCAGTCTGTAACTATCTGAAAAAATGTTGTTTATGGCCGATTTATTTTATCCGGCATGGGTATGTCGGTGGTATTTCTTTCTGATTCGCGGAATTGTGAAAAAAAGAGGAGGTGAAAGAACGGTTTGAAAGGAAACAGTCGCCCCCCGCGCGGGGGCGTGGATTGAAACCCATCGGGGTACCCATCTCTACCCGACCTCGCCGTCGCCCCCCGCGCGGGGGCGTGGATTGAAACGTTTTTTTGCGCACAATATATTGTGTGTGTCAAGGTCGCCCCCCGCGCGGGGGCGTGGATTGAAACATTTTTGCACCCCGCTGTGGCGGGCCTTTCTTGATGTCGCCCCCCGCGCGGGGGCGTGGATTGAAACAGACTATCATCAATGACGACTTGGCTGCATTGACCGGTCGCCCCCCGCGCGGGGGCGTGGATTGAAACATCGACTGCACTTACACAGCCCTGCTCGGTCCAGGTCGCCCCCCGCGCGGGGGCGTGGATTGAAACACTGGTGACGGTGGGCGGCACCGGCACCCAAACGAGTCGCCCCCCGCGCGGGGGCGTGGATTGAAACATAACCGTGGTTGCGGTGCATAGTGTTTTCGTCCGTCGCCCCCCGCGCGGGGGCGTGGATTGAAACAGCAATGTACTTGCTGACGCAACCATCGACGTCTGTCGCCCCCCGCGCGGGGGCGTGGATTGAAACAGGTGGAGGAGATCACCCGCAAGTACGCCGGGATGTCGCCCCCCGCGCGGGGGCGTGGATTGAAACGGTTGGTGACGGTGAAGATGATGTGCCGTTTTAGGTCGCCCCCCGCGCGGGGGCGTGGATTGAAACAGCAATTAACGTCACAAATCCCTTCATTCTTTAAGTCGCCCCCCGCGCGGGGGCGTGGATTGAAACTTTTTAATGAAAGGAAGAGAGAAAAAGACGATCCTGTCGCCCCCCGCGCGGGGGCGTGGATTGAAACACTCTTAATATGCCGGTCATCTCGACTACGGCACGGTCGCCCCCCGCGCGGGGGCGTGGATTGAAACGCTTCCGTATTGCCGTCGGAGTCAGACATCGTTGTCGCCCCCCGCGCGGGGGCGTGGATTGAAACACGGATAAGGAAAAAGCCACCCTGCTCAGGGCGGTGTCGCCCCCCGCGCGGGGGCGTGGATTGAAACCACCGCGTGGACCTATGATGTGACCTGCACTGACGTCGCCCCCCGCGCGGGGGCGTGGATTGAAACCGCCGCCACATCAGGACCGACCGCGATCATGATGTCGCCCCCCGCGCGGGGGCGTGGATTGAAACCCCTACTCCTGACACTGACGCAGCAATCCACAAGATGTCGCCCCCCGCGCGGGGGCGTGGATTGAAACACCAAGGCAATGCTTGAAAATATATACGATTATGTCGCCCCCCGCGCGGGGGCGTGGATTGAAACATTAAGATCGCAACACTCCGCTGCATCAACTGATGTCGCCCCCCGCGCGGGGGCGTGGATTGAAACTCTCACCAAGGATGAAATGTCCCGCCGTAAGGCCGTCGCCCCCCGCGCGGGGGCGTGGATTGAAACTCGTGAGTTTTTGATGCGGCATAGGAACCCTTGTGGTCGCCCCCCGCGCGGGGGCGTGGATTGAAACCATCGTTACCTGATCTGCCGGGATAGCCGACGTAGTCGCCCCCCGCGCGGGGGCGTGGATTGAAACCCCAAAAAGCGCATCCCCGCATACAGAGTGCCGAGTCGCCCCCCGCGCGGGGGCGTGGATTGAAACTTTTCCAAGGCATGGGAGGTGGAAGACCCGTCCGGTCGCCCCCCGCGCGGGGGCGTGGATTGAAACGCATAACGGCCCTGGTTGACGGTATCGGCTGTTGTCGCCCCCCGCGCGGGGGCGTGGATTGAAACGCAAACGCGGATAATTAATTATTAACACATTAACGTCGCCCCCCGCGCGGGGGCGTGGATTGAAACTTGGCCGCCAGCGTCGAATCAGACAATGCCGCCCAGTCGCCCCCCGCGCGGGGGCGTGGATTGAAACGGTCAAGAGCTGGACTCCCGTCTCCTGGCCGAAGTCGCCCCCCGCGCGGGGGCGTGGATTGAAACGCCGGGAACGGGACCGCTGCATCAGGAGCGAATAGTCGCCCCCCGCGCGGGGGCGTGGATTGAAACACCACGAACCTCACCGCCACTCGTTTATGTCGCGTCGCCCCCCGCGCGGGGGCGTGGATTGAAACGGTGCAGAACCTGACCCGGCATCTCACCGGGCTGGTCGCCCCCCGCGCGGGGGCGTGGATTGAAACGATGTTCTTGCGATTGATAAACGGCACGGCGCGCGTCGCCCCCCGCGCGGGGGCGTGGATTGAAACAAGACCCACGACCTGGTGTCAGTGTCCGAGACCGAGTCGCCCCCCGCGCGGGGGCGTGGATTGAAACATCAAACGGTCATTCGGCTGCGGCATCACCGGGCGTCGCCCCCCGCGCGGGGGCGTGGATTGAAACATCACGTCGATGACCGCCATGAGTTCGCCCCGGGTCGCCCCCCGCGCGGGGGCGTGGATTTTAACCACCGTCTGCCCCGGATATACCACAGATCGGCAGGTCGCCCCCCGCGCGGGGGCGTGGATTGAAACGCGAGGTCGCCAGTGGTAAACGGCGTGTTGAGGAGTCGCCCCCCGCGCGGGGGCGTGGATTGAAACAGATGATGTTGATTGAGCAGATCCACGGCCCGGTGTCGCCCCCCGCGCGGGGGCGTGGATTGAAACCTCTTTGTCGGCGATGGTCCGGCCAAAGACATACAGTCGCCCCCCGCGCGGGGGCGTGGATTGAAACAATCGGTCTTGCGGCCATTGATTTGCTGACCGGATGTCGCCCCCCGCGCGGGGGCGTGGATTGAAACCTACGAGAGGTTTAACGTTACTGCGGGGCAAGTGTCGCCCCCCGCGCGGGGGCGTGGATTGAAACACCTGTCCATCCCAGCCCTTTTTGTCCAGAAAGACGTCGCCCCCCGCGCGGGGGCGTGGATTGAAACTCCGAATTCAGGGCGTTCCATCGCAAAGACGGGGTCGCCCCCCGCGCGGGGGCGTGGATTGAAACCGCTGTCGGATCCGTCTCCGTGTACGAAGTCAGAGTCGCCCCCCGCGCGGGGGCGTGGATTGAAACAACCATGATACCAAGTTGCCAATCGTCAATATGGTCGCCCCCCGCGCGGGGGCGTGGATTGAAACAAACCTGCCACGGTCGTCCGGGAGGTTGAATGTGGCGTCGCCCCCCGCGCGGGGGCGTGGATTGAAACGAGCTATCCACGCGGCCCCGTCCCACTGCAAAAGTCGCCCCCCGCGCGGGGGCGTGGATTGAAACTTATAATGCCTGGTAGTTGTGTCGCTGCACCTCTGTCGCCCCCCGCGCGGGGGCGTGGATTGAAACAGCTTAGCGCCCAACAGTTCAGCCGCCGCCAACAGTCGCCCCCCGCGCGGGGGCGTGAATTGAAACCCGATACGATTGGCCGCCATGGCCATGCGCTCTCGTCGCCCCCCGCGCGGGGGCGTGGATTGAAACGATCGTTGCTCTATCGCTAACCATACCGGCAATGGTCGCCCCCCGCGCGGGGGCGTGGATTGAAACTCCCAAAACTTCTCAGTGGATCGGACCGCAACTGCGTCGCCCCCCGCGCGGGGGCGTGGATTGAAACCCCATGGCCTTTGCGGCGAGCTGGAACGCACCCGTCGCCCCCCGCGCGGGGGCGTGGATTGAAACCATTAACTCCTTGTGTTGTTCCCATTTAGCCAACAGTCGCCCCCCGCGCGGGGGCGTGGATTGAAACCAAGGTGGCGACGCTGATGTATGCCCATACCCCGGTCGCCCCCCGCGCGGGGGCGTGGATTGAAACCTCCGCCACTGGTTGCGGGCAACCGGGAACATTAAGTCGCCCCCCGCGCGGGGGCGTGGATTGAAACGATAATTGAGGTTTAGGCACTTGAGACACTTTAGGCACTTTTATCGGGACTGCAGCTCCTGAATACGGCGGCAACACTCGTTGTTGTACGTGTAATCGAGCTCGTTGATCGCCTGGAGATGCTGATCGGTGACAAATTCCCCGGTGGAGTAATCCCGGATAATTTCTCCCCGGTGCATGACCAGGGTGCGGCTGGTCAGACGGGTGATGAAAAAGAGATCATGGGTTACGAGAAGAACGGTCAGCCGCAGATCTGCCAGAATTTGCAGCAGGATTTCTTCTCCCTGCGGGTCAAGCCCGGCAGTGGGTTCATCCAGGATGAGCATTTCAGGGCGCATGCCGAGCACCGAGGCGATGGCCAGCCGTTTTCGCTCGCCGCCGCTCATGTGGAGCGGCACCTTGCCTTCAAATCCCTGGAGATTCACCTGGGCCAGGGCATGTGCCACCCGCTCATCCAGTTCTTTTCCCCTGATGCCCATCTGCCGGGGACCAAAGGCGACTTCCTCCCAACAGGAAGGGCAGAAAAGCTGGTCCGCCGTATTCTGAAAAACCATGCCGATGCGCTGCCATAAATTTTTGCGGCGGGAGCCGGTGACGATATTGCCGTGCAGCAGGAAATAGCCGTCACCCCGATTGATTCCGAGCAGACAGGCGGCCAGGGTTGATTTTCCCGCGCCGTTTTCCCCCACCAGGGCAATGGTCTCGCCGGAACGAACAACAAGATTGACATCATGGAGTCCGGGGCTGCCGTCCGGATAGCGGAATGAATAATGCTGCAGCTCCAGGAGCGGTGTTTCCTCCGCCCCCACGGGCAGATGGTGACCACTCCTGTCATGGGCATGGGTCGCCACCTGGTGGTGATGATGGTGATGCGGTGCTTTCTCATGGTGCCCGCCGCAACAGGTAAAGCGGAAGGTAAAATCAAGCCCGTGCTCGCGCAGGGAAGCAGGCTGGGACACCAGATCACGGAAAGCGAAATCATGATGCAGGCAACCGTCGGCCATGACCACCGCCCGGTCGCACAGATCATACAAAAAAAGAAGATCGTGATCGATGATGATCAGGGTGCCCTGATAATCCGCCAGCAGTTTTTTGAATATCTTTTCCTGCAATGGATCAAGGCCCGCGGTCGGCTCGTCGAGGATGAGAACCTCCGGATTCATCGCCGTGACAGCGGCAAATGCGGCCCGTTTTTTCTGGCCGTGACTGAGCAGATGGGCGGGCTTATAAAGAAGATGATCAAGCCCCACCGCGGCAATCTGCCGTTTCACCCGGGCATCGACAATGTCTTCCGGCAATCCCTGGTTCATGGGGCCGAAGGCGACGTCGTCGTACAAGCTGTTGCAGAAAAGATGATCATCCGGGTCCTGAAACAGGACACCGACGTTAAGCCGCAGTTCCCGCAGCAGTTCGCCCCGCGGGGCTTTGCCTTTATAGGTCAGCGAGCCGTGTTGACAGGGATGCAGGCCGTTCAGGTGCCTGGCCAGGGTGGTTTTGCCCGAGCCGTTGCGTCCCACCAGGGCGATACGGTCTCCCTGGTGGATTTGCAGCGAAACATCCCGCAGGGCAAGGGTGCCGTCCGGATAGCGGAACGACAGGCGATCAAGATCAAAAAGCGGCATCCGGTCCTGACGGCGGGGCGCGCTGTTGTCATCCATGTGGTGCATGAAGTTTACCTGCTCCCGGTCGCGGGAAAATCGGCATCGCGCATTACCACGTCGAATATCCCCGGAATCTGTCCAGCCAAATCAGGGCAAGGCCGATCATGGCCCAGAGAAGCGCCTTGCACCAGTCTTTTCTCGTGGTTGCGAAATGCGTAAAAGAGGGAAAGGAGCCGTTGTATCCCCGGCTCAGCATGGCGTCATACACCCTCTGGGTCCGGTCGAAAGAGCGGACAAACAGCATGCCGAAAAAATTTCCCATGCTGTGCATGGTGGCAATGTCGGTTTTCGGACGAAATCCCCGCACCCGCATGCTGCGATAGATGCGTTTTGTTTCATGAAGAAAAACAAAGATATAACGGTGGGTCAAAAGAAGCATCTGGCTGATTGAGTCGGGTATTCCCAGCCGGGACAGGGCTTGCAGCGTCACCGGCAAAGCGGCGGTGGCCAGCAGCGGTTCCATCATCAAGCCGATGGCGCAGGCCTTCAAAACAATCCGCAAGGCCACGGCAAAACCGTGGCCGTGAAAGGGAATGCCGTGCAGAAACGGCAGGTACAGAAGGATTTCGCCTTGCCGCAACGGCGAGGTAAAGGGCACGACGAACAGAAACATGGCAAGAAAACCGGCCATGGCACCAAGTCTTTTCACGGTGCGACGCAGCGGAATGCGGCAGGCGATGACGGCGACTATACCGATGCAGAGCGCCATGGCACTCCACAGAAGGCTTTTCAGCGAAGCAACCGCAAAACAGTAGAAAAAAATGGTGGCGATTTTAACGCGGGGGTCCCAGCCGTGGAAAAACGAGGAGCGATCCGCGTATGCGTCAAGGGCGGGAAGTGTCCAGTCCGCCGTTGCCCCCTGAAAACGGACACCTGGTTTTTTGCGCACAATCAGCAGAACCGCGGCAAACACCAGCAGAAAAGCACCAAGTATGACCCCGAATACGGCACCGGAAAGATAGATTTCAAGATTACCGGTCATGCCGCGGGAAACCACCCGGATTGAGCAATTCCGGTTTCACCCGGAAAAGAAAGGAAATGATAAAGGCGGAAACCCCCGCTTCAATACAGACAACCGGAAGATGGGCAAGCAGCGCCAGTTTGGCGACGCCGAGAAAATCCTCGCCGGCGGTGAACAGCAAGGCGGCGAGAATGACGGCGGACAGCAGGGTCCCCAGCCCACCGGCCAGGCCACCGGCAATTGTATGCATCTTCAAGGTCTTGCCGCGCAGCAGGCGGAAAAGCAGACCGCAGAAAACGGCAGGCAGCCCCATCATCATCGCATTGGCGCCGAGCGCGGTCAATCCGCCGAATTGAAAAAGGATGGATTGCAGAAACAGGCCCAGGGTTATGGAAAGAAAGGATACCGGCCCGAGCAGCGCCCCGACGATGCCCGGCAACAGCAGATGCACACTGGTGGGGCCGAAAGGCAGATGAATGAGGGAGGCCACGAAAAAAGAGGATGTGACCACGGCGATCCTGGGCAGATCTTCCGCCCGCACCTGTTTGAGACTCAAGGCCGCACCGGCAAAGGTCAGGGCAAAACCTGCGAGAGTCACACTTGTGGGAAGCACCCCGTCGGAAATGTGCATGCGTTATCTACCCGTTTTTTTCGCTCTTTGTTTTTCGTCGCGCCGTAAAAAAGGCGGCAAGGCCGAGAAGGCCGAAGATATAGCCGACACCGGCCACCGCTTCCCGCCATCCCGGCTCTTCGAGGTTCCGGCTCAGTGCGCCGATTTCTCTCTTGATCTGCTGCAGTTCCCGGGATAATTTCCTGTCCTGCTCCTCCAGCAACCTGACAGCCTCCAGGCAACTGTCCCGTTGATCTCCGGCGGATGCAAGGGCAGCCACTTCTCCCTTCCCTGCCTGCGCAAAGGCGGGGGCGGCCACAAAAACAGCCGGCAGAAAAAAAAGCGGCAGAAGGCGAAAAAAAACGGTTTCCCATTTCATCATTTTTTGCATGGCGCTCTCTTACATATCCTCTTTTTTCAGCAGATACGTGTTCCTGTGTCCCATGGAGGCATTAATAACAATGGTCAGGTTTTCCCTGGCGGGAAGGGCAAAGGAAAATTTTCCTTCGGTATCTGTTTTGCCCTCCAGGAGCTTCGTATCGGCAGGACCAAGAACCTCGATGGTGCCCCCCGCCACCGGGCGGCCGTCCGGAAAATAGCTTTCCGTATACACCGTATCCCCCTCGACGTAGGCAAAAACATTAACCTTGTGGGCCAGAGCCGGGTCCGCCGACAGGCAGGAAATAAAAAGGAAAGGCAGGAAAATTTTAAAAATCATGTTTTGCATGGCATTGCTCAAGACCAACGGGATTATTTCATATCAATGGTATGCACCCAGTAGACGGCGCCTATTTCAACCCCTTTTTCCATCCCATCCTTTTTCAGCTTCCACTCCGCTTGGTTCAGGGCGGAAAATCCCCACCATCCGGCCCTCGGCATGGCATAGGAAAAGACACCGTCGGCATCGGCTTTGACCACCTGGGTGACATACGGATCACTGGGCGGCAAAACAACCGTCTTATTGCCCGGCGACTCGTTGAGATATTCAATTTCCACCTCGGCATGGGGCACCGGCTTTCCTTGCAAAAGCACCCGGCCGGTGAAGATATTGTTCGTCCACAGCCCGTAGGGCCGGGTCAGGGGAACAATTTCCGTCTCCAGCCCCACCGCTTCATCCCAGCCCTCTTCCAGGCCCAGGGCATTGACACAGACCTTGGCATAATGAACGATAAAGAGATCCTCGGCCGGTTCCCAGTAGGGAACGGGTTCCACAAAGAATGTATAATCCCCGGGGCGCTTGATCGGATAAGCTGTTTGCCAGAAGGTGAATTCTCCCTGCTGATCCGCGCTTTTGCCCTTTGCCGCCCTCAGAGTCGGGAGAAGATCGATTTTTTCACCACGGTGGACCACGCCGAATTGCTTCGGTTTTTCCATTTCCATGTAATGCTGTTCCAGGGGATGAATGAATTTGACCTCAAGGGCCACTGTTTTGTCGTCCTGCCGGCTGACGATGTCATCGGCGGGGATGATGGCCCCGAAATGGGCATCGGCTGATGCCGGGCGCAACGCGAAAAAAAGAGCGGCCACGGCAATGGTTGAAAAAATTTTCCGCATGAAAATCGTCTCCTCTTGTTTTTTCATTTGTAACTATCCAGGTAGATAGGCTGAAGGC
>AMWB02054149.1_pt1 | contig 22437 bp, 20 predicted proteins | sample 200311 | NCBI WGS metagenome assembly AMWB02 (sample SAMN02737377, study PRJNA173069) | bioreactor metagenome | biome: anode biofilm in microbial fuel cells | place: USA: California | collected 2010-12-16 | reverse complement strand
GGAGCGCGCCGCGAGGATCAGGCCGCTATGCACGCCGATGTAGCCGCCCGGCAGCGCGAAGGCGTTGAGCATCGAATCCCGCACGACGAAGAACTCGAACGGCTGGCGCGCGCCCTCGGCATGCACCGCCAGCCGCTGGCCGAGCTGGTCGAGGTAGCCGGCGACTTCCGGATCGTCGATATAGGCCGGATCGCGGCGGATCTCCTGCATGTAGCGCTTGCCCAGACGCTGTTCGGCATGCACCGAAAAGCCGCTGCGCTCCATCTCGCCGAGGTCCGGCAGCCCGTCGGCGCGCGCGAGCATTGCCGGCAGCAGCAATGCGATCACGGGCCACAGGAACGCTCTCATGCGGCTATGATACCGGCTCGCTCCCCGAGTTCCCCGCCGCCAACTGCAACGAAATGTCACAGGACGACCAGCCGCTCACCCACTTCGACGCCGCCGGCCAGGCCCACATGGTCGATGTCGGCGCCAAGGCCGAAACCGCCCGGCTGGCGCGCGCCGCCGGCCGCATCCGCATGCAGCCGGCGACCTTCGCGCTGATCCAGTCCGGCACAGCGAAAAAGGGGGATGTGCTCGGCGTGGCGCGCATCGCCGCGATCCAGGCCGCCAAGCGCACCGGCGACCTGATCCCGCTGTGCCATCCGATCGCGCTGACCCGCGTAGCAGTGGAATTCGAACTCGACGCGGCAGCCCCCGCCGTCGCCTGCACCGTCACCGCCGAGACATTCGGCCGCACCGGCGTCGAGATGGAGGCGCTCACCGCCTGCACCGCCGGCCTGCTGACCATCTACGACATGTGCAAGGCCGTCGACCGCGGCATGGTCATCGAGGAGATCCGCTTGCTGGAAAAGGCCGGCGGCAAGTCGGGGCACTGGATGGCCGAGACTGGCTGATCCGCCGCCTCGCCAGCACCGAGTTTCTAAGCGGTTTCGGTACCTTCCTGCGCGCAATGCACCCAGTCGACGATCGCGTCGGCCGGTTGGTAACCTGACACCAGTTCCGCCAGCAGGCGGCGCTGCGCCGGTACGTCGTTGGCTTCGATGGCGGCCCACAGCTTGGCCAGTTTTTCCTCCAACTCTGGCAACGGCAGGAACGCCTCGTGCGCCTTCATGATGCGCGGATGCGCGGTAGGCTGCGGATCGTCGCCAATCAACAGCTCTTCGTAGAGTTTTTCGCCCGGACGCAAGCCGGTGATCCGGATCTCGATGTCGCCATCGGGATTCTCCTCGTCACGGACGCTCAGGCCGGACAGTTCGATCATGCGCCGTGCCAGGTCCACGATCCTTACCGGCTCACCCATGTCGAGCACGAATACGTCCCCCCCGGACGCCATGGCGACGGCCTGGATCACCAGTTGCGCCGCCTCGGGGATCGTCATGAAATAGCGCGTCACCTCGGGATGCGTCAGCGTGAGCGGGCCACCATTCCTGATCTGCTGGCGGAACAGCGGCACCACCGAACCGGAGGAACCGAGCACGTTGCCGAAGCGGACCATCGTGAAGCACGTGGTGCCGCCAGCCGCAGCAAGCGCTTGTAGGCAAAGCTCCGCCAACCGCTTGCTCGCCCCCATGACATTGGTCGGCCGCACCGCCTTGTCGGTACTGATCAACACGAAATCGGCGACGCCATATTCCTGCGCGACACGAGCCGTGGTCAGCGTACCGAACACGTTGTTGCGGATGCCCTCCGCAGGATTGTGCTCCACCAGCGGCACATGCTTGTAGGCCGCCGCATGGTAGATCGTGGCAGGCCGCCAGGCGGCGATAATCTCGCGCAAGCGCCTTTCGTCGCACACCGAGCCGAGCAGCGGCATCAATTCCGCCTGCACTGCCTGCGCTTTCTGCAGCAGTTCCTGATGAATCCCGTACAAGGCGAACTCGTTTTGCTCCACCAGCAGCAACGCCGTAGGTTCGATGGCGAGGATCTGTCGGCAGAGTTCACTGCCGATCGACCCTCCCGCGCCAGTCACCAGCACGATCTTGCCGCGGATATTCTTTTCCATCAGTGCCGAGTCGGGTGCAACCGCATCCCGGCCGAGCAGATCCTCAATCTCGAGTTCGCGCAAGTCGGAAACCTGGACCCGGCCGTGGGCAATATCGGAAACACTCGGCAAGGTGCGCACGGAAACGCACGATTGCAGCAACAGGTTCAGAATCTCGTTGCGCCGCTGCCTGCTCGCCGACGGCAATGCCAGCAAGACATCACGAATCAGCAAGGAAACCGCCAGGGCCGGCAGTTCGGCCGGGGAATACACCTTGAGGCCATTCACGTCATGGCCTTGCAAGCGCACGTCGTCATCCAGGTAACCGACGACGCGCAACTCTTGGCTGCTCGCCAAGGCAGCAGCCAGTTGCTGCCCGGCGCTGCCGGCACCATAGATCAATGCCTTGGGCAGTTCGCTGCGCCGAAGGATGTTGCGATAAAGACCGCCAAGCCAAAAGCGCAACATTAATCTCGAACCGGCAACCCCCAGAAACAGCAGGATCGGCTGGAGTATGCCAATGCTGCGCGGCACTCCCTGCACGCCGATCGCAGTAAATACTGCCGCATAGAGCACGCCGTAGATCGCCATGGCGCGCGCCACGGTAAGCGAAGCCTGCCAGCCGGCGTAACGGAAGATTGCACGGTAGAAACCGGAAACAACGAAAATCGGCAGGGCAAACAACCAGGAACTGGCCAGCGCCCAGTGGGCTGCCCATCTGCCACCCCCTCCAAGCGCCACCCACTCGTCCAGCCTCAGAAAGAATGCGAACCAGACCGCCAGAGCACACAGTGCAGCGTCGAAAGCCAGTGCGACCATGCGCTTGACGGCACGAGGGAGGCCCAGCAAGAGATCGGCAGTCTTATTCAGTGGCATGGTCAAATTTCAACGGGATACCCAACAACCAGGCTATTTCACCCGATCGCCCGCCCCCTTGCCAATGGCAGTCAGCTCGATGTAACGAAAATAATCCACGATCGTCAGCGAGGCGATCATTCTCGCATCCGTCTCGGCCAGCAATTGGGGAGCAGACATATCGATGCCCTGCACCTGCGCCAGGCCGGTAATGCCCGGCCGCACATCAAACACGTTGCGCGCAATACGTTCGGCTATTAGCTCCAACTGGTTGGGCAAGCAAGGCCTAGGGCCAACCAGACTCATCTCACCCTTCAGCACGTTCCACAACTGCGGCAATTCGTCCAGCTTAGACCTGCGCAAGAACCGTCCGAAGAAAGTAATGGCAGAGGCATCGGCAAGGTGCGTGGCTACCGAGGCGGTGTCAGGCCGCATGGTGCGGAATTTCACCAGGACGAAAGGCTGTTGGAACCGCCCCACCCGTACCTGTCGGAACAAGGGCGAACCGGTATCGAGCCAGCCCAACAAACACAGTGCCAGCAAGAGCGGCGACAACGCCAGCAGGCCGATCGCGGAAAACACGATATCCAATAAACGAATCATCACCCGGTCACCTTCGGCGTCAGCATCTCCCGCAACCCCGTCTCCAGGCCAATCTTCGCTCGCCAACCCAGTTCACGCTCGATCCGCGCCGGCGAATAGCAAGCCGAGCCCACGAGTCGATCGACGACCTCGCCCAGGCGCCCGTTCAGCCGTCCCGCCGCTAGCAGCAGACAGGCAGGGAGGCTCCAGCCCAAAGTCGACTTTCGCAAGACGGCGCGGATGACATCGTAGATCTCCCGGCCCGAATAGGCCCGCGGATCGGCAATGATGTAGGTTTGGCCATTCGCCTCCGGCCGATCGGCAACCAAACGCATCACCGCCACCACGTCATCGACATGCACCAGGGAGCGCTTGTTTCCCGTCTCCGGCAGAGGCGGAAACCAGCCGGCCCGGATACCCCGCACCATCCGTTCCAGATTGCCGTGCCCGCCACGGCCATACACCATCGCCAGACGCAGGTTCACTGCATGCATGCCGTATTTATCTCCCGCCTCCAACACGGCCTCTTCCGCCGCCCGCTTCGCCTTGCCGTAAGGCGTGGTCGGCTCGCCCATCAAGTCTTCATCGACGCACTCATCGCCCGGCTCGGCCATCGCCTTCACGCTGGAAAGAAACACGAAATGCCTAGCGCCCGCCTCACCTGCAGCTCTTGCCAGATTACGCGTCCCCTCGAAATTGATGCGCCAGTGCGCAGCGGGGTCGGAAGAGGTGAAGGCATGGGCATGGCCGGCGCAGTGAAATACGGTCTCGATACCCTCGCAGGCACGTTCGAGGGAAGCCGGATTGAGCAAGTCGCCCACCGCCTCGCCCGGCAGGTTTCCCGGGCTGCGAACCAGCGCGCGATCGCAGGGCAACCACAACCGTCTGCCGATGAAGCCGGTGCTGCCAGTGACCAGGGCGGTCATTGCACTCCCCGTGACACGCATTGCATGTCCCGTCCGGTCAGTTCTTGCGCCAGACCGTGCGATTCACGTAATCCGTGTAGCTCAGGACAATGCGCAGGACCTGCTTCGAGACCGGCCCCGTTTCGTAATCCCCGACGGGACGCATGATCCTGGTGTGACGATCGTTCTGCGCCATAACGATCCGGATGGCATCGAGGACGCGCTCTTTTTTCAACCCCGTCATAATCAGCGTCCCCACGTCCATCCCTTCGGGCCGCTCGTGGGCATTCCTGATGGTGATGGCCGGTAGATTGAGCAGTGACGCTTCCTCCGTGATGGTTCCGCTGTCCGAAACCACGCAAGCGGCATCCATCTGCAGCTTGATGTAGTCGAAGAAACCGAAAGGCTTGGAAAATCTCACCAGCGGATTGACCGGCTCCGCAGCAAGCGCATCGAGACGATGGCGCGTACGCGGATGCGTGGAAACCAGAACCGGGAAGCCGTAAGCTTCGGCGAGGGCATTCAGGGTATGCAGCAGGTCCCGCAGATTTTCCGGCACATCCACGTTTTCCTCGCGATGGGCGCTGACGAGGAAATAGTTTCCCGCCTGCAAGCCAAGGCGCGCCATCACATCGGACCCCGCAATCTTCTGCATGTAGTGATCAAGCACCTCGCGCATGTGCGAACCGGTCTTGATGATGGTCTCCGGACGCACGCCCTCGGCAATCAGGTAGCGCCGGGCATGCTCCGACAGCACCAGATTGATGTCGCTCAGGTGGTCCAGCACCTTTCGGTTGAGCTCTTCCGGCACGCGTTGATCGAAACACCGGTTGCCGGCCTCCATGTGAAACACCGGGATCTTCTGGCGTTTTGCGGCGATGACGGCCAGGCAGGAGTTCGTATCGCCATAGAAAAGCACCGCATCTGGGGCTTCCCGGGCCAGCACTTCGTCCGCCTTCATGATGACCTGACCGATGGTCTGTGCCGCCGTCGCGCCAACCGCGTCGAGGAAATGGTCCGGCTTGCGAATTCCCAGGTCGTCGAAAAACACCTGGTTCAGCTCGTAGTCGTAATTCTGACCGGTGTGAACCAGGACATGCTGCGTGTAGCTGTCGAGTTCAGCGATCACGCGGGCCATCTTGATCAGTTCGGGCCGGGTCCCGACGATGGTCATCACCTTAAGCATCGAGTTCATCCCGGATGAAGTCGAGCTTCATCAACAAGGCCTTGATCCGGCCGACGTCCAGGCGCTCGGTACTGTGCGAGGTGTAGTCATCGAAGGCAGACATCTGCGTTTCACCTTCGACGAAATATTTGTTGTAGTTGAGATCCCGGTCATCGGCAGGCACGCAGAAATAGCGGCCCATATCAGCCGCCCGGGCCATTTCCTCGCGCGACAGCAATGATTCGTAGAGTTTCTCTCCATGACGTGTACCGATGATCCGAATCGGTACGTCGCTCGCAAACAGCTCCCGGAGCGCCTGCGCCAGATCGCCGACCGTCGATGCCGGAGCCTTCTGCACGAAAATGTCTCCCTGCCGCCCATGCTCGAAAGCGTGCAGTACCAGATCGACCGAATCATCCAGCGACATCAGGAAGCGGGTCATCGCGGGGTCGGTGACCGTGAGCGGATTCCCCTCCTTGATCTGCCGGACGAACAGCGGAATGACCGAGCCGCGCGACGCCATCACGTTCCCGTAACGGGTGGCGCAAAGCACCGTTTCCCCCTCCCGTCGCATGCGTGCCTTCGCCACCATCAGCTTTTCCATCATCGCCTTGGATATGCCCATGGCGTTGACCGGATAAACAGCCTTGTCCGTGCTCAGCACGATGACACGCTGCACGCCGCAGGCGACCGCAGCGTTCATCACGTTTTCCGCCCCCAAGACATTGGTGCGTACCGCTTCCATCGGATAGAACTCGCAGGACGGAACCTGCTTCAGTGCTGCCGCATGGAACACGTAATCAACCCCTTGCATCGCCTCGTGAATGCTGTCGTAATTTCGCACATCGCCGATATAGAACTTGAGCTTGGGGTTGTTCAGGGCAATCCGCATGTCCTCCTGCTTCTTCTCGTCACGGCTGAAGATGCGGATCTCGCGAACGTCGGTATGCAAAAAACGGTCGAGTACGGCATTGCCGAAAGACCCGGTCCCGCCGGTAATCATCAACACACTGTCTGCAAACATAGCACTTCCTTACTGAGAATCGAACATTTTCCTGACCAGTACCGGCCAGGGCGGCGCCTCATATCCTGTTGCCGCACGGAATTTCTCCGCATTCAAGGACCTGTCGATCACCAATTTGTCGTCCGGCACGACCTCGATGGCCTTGTTGTATACCTCTGCTACAAGCCGCAGCAAATCGAGCTTGGAAATGGGTGCGGCGGATACGTGATAAAGGCCCGAAAGATCCGGGCGCGGCAACACGACATCGCGCACGACCCGCGCCAGCTCCACCGTCGGTAGTCCGGAAAATATCGCTTTGGCATAGCCCCTGACCGATCCAGCCTGCGCAAGAAACCATTCGACCAAGCCATGAGCGCTTGTCAATTCATGGCCGATGATGGAGGTGCGCAGCGTTATGGCATGAGGGTATGTCACTTCGCCGAGAAATTTTGACTTGCCGTAGAGATCAAGCGCATCGGATGGATCGGATTCCCTGTAATTCCCCCGCGTGCCCGCAAACACGCAATCGGTACTTACATGCACCAGCCGAGCGCCGCCCAGTTCGCACAAGCGTGCCAGCCGGTGTGGCAGGAGGGCGTTGATCGGCAGGGCCGCCAGTGGATCGCTGGCTTCGGCAAGCTGCTTGACCAAACCGATGCAGTTGACCACAACCTGGGGCTTCAATCCCGCAAGTACTCCGGAGAGGGAATCTTGATTCTCGACGTCGACGCCCGCAATGATGCGATCACCCAGCTCGGGGGGAAAGAATTGCCTCACCGAGTGCGTTCTGGCGGTGCCATGAACCTCCAGAACCGCGCTCTCTGCCAAGGTGCGCAGCATCGCGCTGCCAAGCATGCCGGAGGTGCCAAGAACCAATACCCTCATTCCTTGGCGCCCCTTCTCTGCCGGTGACACCACTCCAGATGCGCGATCAGTTCCCTGTTCAGGTGCTTCGCCTCGAAATGGTTCATGAAATACCGGTATCCATTCTGACCCAAACTCATCCGTTCATCCGCCGACATGGCATGCAGGCGCAAAACAGCGTCAGCCAACGCCTTCGAATCCTCGGCAGGACAGACCAGCCCGGCCTGCGCTTCCTCGACAACACGGGCACCTTCGCCATTGATGCAGGCGATGATCGGGCGTTTCGCGGCCAGATACCCCTGTAACTTGCTCGGTATTGTATAGGTTCCAACGGCATCGTTTCTGAGCGTTACCAATAGGACCGCGGCCGCATTCAACAGGACCGGAATGTCGCCGGCAGGGAAACGTCCGGTGAGTCTCAGGTTTTCCAGTTTCCTCTGCCTGACTTCCTCGGCAATCCACTCGGAGCGGCTGCCGTCACCCACGACATAAAGCCGGATTCCAGGATGATTGCGCAATTGTTCGGCAGCCTCAACGATGGTTTCCATGGCCTGCGCCTGACCGATATTTCCCGTAAACACCACCGAAAAGCGCTCACGCATCTCGTTTGCAAGCAGGTGTGCCTTCTCTCCCTCGGCCGGGGTCAAGTCGGGCACGTCCGCCGAATTCGGGAAAAACCGGATCTTGCCCTCATCGTCCGCCAGCCTCGCCACGGGGGCGCGAAAGGCCTCGGATTGAATCAGTATCGAATCGGCGCGCCTGTAAATATGGCGAACCGCGACCTCGACGGACCAGAGAACAAGCGGATTCCGCACGTTCCCCGTAGCGACCAGGCTTTCCGGCCACAAGTCCTGAACCCAGACGATCAATGGCGCCCGCTTCAAGCGGGCCAGGAGTATTGCCGGCAGCGCTTGAAGCAGCGGTGACGGGGCATACACAAGTACAACGTCGAACTTCACTCCGCGAAAAGCAAATGGAGCAAAAACGTACCCGGAGATGATGAACGAAAGGTAATTAAGCATCAGGCGCAGCGAAGATCCCAAGCCACGCGGCAACAACGGGATGCGCACCAACTCGGCACCCGAAAACTTCTCGCGCTGCATGCCTGCCCACCTGTAGCCGGGGAATATCGCGCCTCCCGGGTAATTGGGTTTCCCGGTCAGTACCGTCACGGACAAGCCGGACTTGGCCAGTGAGCCGGCCAGTTCGTTGATGCGGAAGGTTTCCGGCCAAAAGTACTGGGTCCACAGCAGAACCCTCATCGACAGACTTCCGCCAAGAAGGCTTCGCCGGAGCCGATGGCCTCCGGGATTTCCGCAGTTCCGAGGAAACGCCTGACCGCGCGAGCGATCGAAGTGGGTGAAGCGGGATCGAAGGTTTCGACCGGTTCGACTACATCACGTACGTAGTCAAGCTCAGGCGCCAGGATGGGAAGCCGATAGTGGGCCGCTTCAATCAACGGCAGCCCCAGGGATTCCGTGGTCGACGGAAAAATCATTGCCCGGGCCGAGCGATACAGCCCGGGCATTTGATCGCGCGACAGAAGGCCCAGATTGACCACGTCCAAGTCAAACCTGGCCGTGAATTGCCTGGTGTACTCAGTCAGTTCGAAATCCGCCTGGTTATCCAGCGTCAGGGCCAGAGAGGGTCTGTGGCCGGCCTCCTTCAACAGGCGCCACGCATCAAGCAGATTGCGGTGGTTCTTGTGCGGCTCGCCGCTGGAGACATAGACAAAATCGAAGCGCCGTTCCGCGGCGGGGAGAGGTAGCGTTTCCCCCTCAGGGTGAGCCAACGAAGAAAACGGAAACACCGACACGGTTATGTCTCTTCTTAGCCAGCGCCGTACGGCGGCCGCCATGGACGATGTCTGAACAATGTAGCGCGCCACTCTCCCCTGAAGAACGCGACTCCAGAACCGCTCCAGACCCAGCCGCAGGCGAAGGCGCAAGGAATAGCTGGCGAGGCTTCCTGGTTCGACCAGCAGGCGATTCTGCAGGAAGACGGTTACGCGTCCGGGAAGTGGGAATAGTGGGGGCAACCCATGGAAACACAGCACCCTATCGCCTGACCGTGTCACGCGCCACAAACGGAATTCGGCAAGCACACGGGAAAGCAGCGACGGTCTTACGAATACCGCCGAAACCCCGCTGGGAATTTGCAGGATTCCCTGAATCCGCACATCCAATTGAACCCATGCAAAAGGGAAATTCCGGACTGCCAGCAATTGCTGGAGCAATACCAAACCGCCGCCCACATGTACGTTCGGCGCATGAAGCAAATTCTGATGACTATTCGTTGGGTCCAATCCCGCACACATTCAACAAGGTTAGATCCTGATGTCACTCAACAACCAAAGGCCCAGACTCTTGTCCGCGTATTGTCCTGCCTCCTCGGTACAACCTTCCTTCACCATCATCAGCGGATCGGGAAAGTTGAACGGTGGAAGACGCATGTTCAAGGGCCGCCAGAAACTGTCCTTGCCGACAAGATCGTTGTTTCTCGTTCGATCAACAAATGTCGTCGTCAGCAGGTATTTGGCCCCGGACTTCTTGAAGTTGGCAATGATTTTCAGCGCATCCTCGAAACTCAGGTGCACAAGACAGTCGCGGGAAAATATCAAGTCGGCCTCGGGCAAAGCGTCCGTCGCCAAATTCAGACACAGAAAGCTGCGCGCGGGATTGCCATGTTCAATTTTGTGCTTCTCGATCATGGCATCCACGATGTCGACGCCGATGTAGTGTTCGACGCCGAGATTGGTTTCCTTCATCCAATACCAGTCACCGCATGGCGCATCCAGAAAAGTACGGATCGAAAACTCCTTGACTATCCTGGGCAGTTCGCGGCGAATGATTTCTGTTTGGACCAGGTCGGAACCTTCTCCGGAACGGGAATTCCGACCCGCGAAAATGTTCCTGTCATAGACCTCGGAGAACTTCTCCTTGAGGTCCTGGTGATGCGCATTAATCGTGCCCAGAGACTGCCACAGTGCCGTAGGCATCATTTGTTTCACGACACGCTTTGCTTTTGCCGGGAGAAGCCTTCTGCCGGAATTAACGGCCATATTTCTCATCCTTCGCAAACTCCCCGCCATTCCCTTTGCCTTTCTATCCACTGATATTCCGTGCCGCCTCGCAAGGTCGGCAGCCAAGTCTCCCGCCACATCGAATCCCCGGTCAAACATGCTGGCTGCAATTTCCGCATACGACTCCGCCAGCGGTTTGCCCGAGGCTGACGGAATTTCCCGCTCATCGAGGTCGCGAATGAAATTCGCCAACAATTCATTGCACTCAATCAAAGCAATGTCCGCCAACTTGTGGCTGCCCTGGCCTGAATGGCTCCTGGCTTTGACGAGTACCTCCGGCAGATGAACGAAGCGGTATTTCTTCGCCATGCGGAACCATAAATCGTAATCCTGCGTCGTTCGCAAATTCTCGTTGAAAGTTCCGCACTCGCCAAAAGCCGCTTTTGGAATAAGGAGCGAGCAACCATGCAGCGTATTTTCCACTGTTATCCAGTAGCGAAAGCTCTCCGGCGGAACGCCCCGCAAGCGCACCGCCATGGCCGCCTTCGGGTCATTTGAAAAGACTCCGTAGTCGCTGTAAACAATCGTTCGCTCGCGCCGAGGTGCCGGTAACGAGGATAAAAGCCCGATGTTGAATTCGATCTTGTTTTCGCAATACAAATCATCGTGGCTCAACCAGGAGAAGTAGTCCCCTGACATTTCACTGACTGCCCTATTCAGGGCTGAAGCGACTCCGCCGTTGGTCTTTGCGAAATAGCGAACCCGATCACCGTAGCCGAGGACTACGCGTTCAGTTGCACCCCCATCGGATGACCCGTCATTCACGACGAGCACTTCGAAATTCTCGTAAGTCTGGGCAAGGGCGCTGTCAATTGCCTCCGCCAAATAATCAGCCCCGTTAAACACCGGGATGACGATTGAAACCTTGGGGCGGTAGACCATTTATCGCCTTTCCCTGGCTTGCCTGAAACGGCATACGGCCGGGTAAAACAAATACGTGAGCAAGGCCCCTGCACTGTATGGCCAATAGGATATCGACTTCACTACCAAACCACGTCCCCAACCGACCCAGGACGGGTTCGTCATCATCGCCTGCCCATAGTGCCGGAACAAGGTTGCGATCCCTTTCCTGCGGACAGCGATGCTTACCGATGCATCATCACTCAATATCTTGTTGGCGTAATAAGTAAGGCTTTGGATTATTTTTTGGGGATCCTGACGCTGCAGCGAATTTTCGGCATGGGTGCGAAGTTTGCATGTTGGGTCGGATATTGCACCGATCGGGAAATACTTTGAAATCCGACGCCACATGTCGGTGTCTTCGAAACGTTCCATTTGTTCATCGAAATATCCCACCCTCTCGAATACTTCACGTCGCACCATGACGGTCGGCAAGGTAATTGTCACCGGCACATAGAAGGCAATGTCCTCGTAGATCCACCCTGAGGCATTGGCCTTGTAATCGTAATTGATCGCGGCGCCACGCTCATCGACGCAATAAGCTGACGTATAAACCATTCCTGCCTCAGGATGATCAGCCATATAACCAACTTGCAATTCGAGTTTGTTTGGCAAATACAAGTCGTCGGAATCTAGAAAAGCAATATAACGACCTTTGGCAAGACTCAGCGCATGGTTACGGGCATTGGAACGGCCACGATTGGGTTGATGAACATAAATCAACTTGTCATTCGAGAATGATTTGACTACTCCCGGCGTCTGATCGGTCGAGCCATCATCCACCACGATGATTTCGAAATCCTTGAAGGTCTGCTCCAAGACGCTTTCGATAGCTGCTCCGATGAACTTATCCCGGTTGAAAGTCGGGATGATCACGCTGACCAAGGGTTGCTCTTTACTCATTGAGTCATAAAGACTTTTTTGGTGCCACCAGCTTTTGCCTTACTTTCTGAATTTTCTATTTCTGATGTTAATTTCTTTGAAAGGCACTTTTGGTTTTACTATTCGTGCCCTTCGGTAGATCAATGTCCGGGCAATTGCCTTGATCTCTGGCGGGAGCGATCGATATGCCCGCCTTAGAATGCCCGCCCCCCCCTGTTCGGTTGGTAGGTTCGCGTCCGCCACGCTATTCGCTTGCTTGCCCTCCCATAATTTCCTGAAATAGTTCTGTGAGATATCATTTTTATAGGTAGATTGAGCCTGCTTCTGGGCGACGAAAAACATACCCCACCGCCCCTTGAATTCAATATGTTCAAGAAATGGGCCCGGTTCCGAATATTCGTAGATCTTCCACGAGTTCATGTTGTCATACGGCAACTGAATCATATAGTTGGTTTTGATGGCCCACCCGTTCTGGGAATAGTAGTCGTAGAGCAGTGTCGGGGAAAACATGTAAAAGCCGTGATCCAGGTTCCCCGTCGATGGCAGGGCATGCATAATCAGGCCACCGACTCTCAACAGCTTATTATAGTTTTCAAATGCCTTCGGCACGTTGAACATGTGTTCAGTACTGCCACCGTCATAGACAACATCAAACTTTTCATGCAGCTCAGGAGGGATGCTTTCGTTCAGATTGCAAATGATCGAGGCCTCTTCGTAGTTGCTCACATCTATGCTGGCGACTGATTTGAACCCTAACGAAAGGAAGTACTCCGTATCGGTGAGAGTCCTATTTTCGGCCAGTGCGTTCTGCAGATGGGACTCCAGCAGCTCGAAATTGAATTCTCTTGCCCATTGACGGAGATCCTTTACGGAAAAGGTGATGCCCTGCCTTCCAATAGTCAGAAGGCAATAGCTCTTCAAGTCATATGACCTGGATTGCTCCATCAGCAATTTTGTTGAAAGCTCAGTCATGCCCATCGAACAATCCCCATGGTCAACAATTGTCTAAAGCCATACTGTCAGGACGTGTCGTTTTCTTAGTTCAGCACGCGCTTTATCAATTTCTTGGTTACAACGACCAAGTTTTCAAAAAGATCTGACTTGATTGGCACTGGTTGGAAGCGATCTGGCCATGTGAGTCGACCTGGCCCGTGACCCTTTGTCTTGAGCAATCGCAGATATTCCTGTTCAAGCAACACCACTCCCTGTTTCTCTGTCGGTGTATTGAGTCGGATTTGTTGCTGGCATTCCTCTCCCATTCGATTCCTGTAATTGGTATCGGAAATCAACTTTGCAGTCACTTCCTTGAATTTTTCAAAATCACCTCTTGGAACTATCAATTCAGGTATGGCGACAAACTCTTCTGCTACGGACCAATCAGTCTGATCGAAAGCATGCATGTAATCATTCGTGAAGGACACAAAAGGCTTGCCAAGTGCCATGGCGTCAATCAGAACATGCCCCCCCCCTGAAGGGTAGGTATCGATCACAATATCGGCACATTTCATTACACTCAAGCAATCCGACCGCCATCCCAGAAAAATAATCCGCCCAGCGTCGGGGAGATCGGTATCTGTATGGGGGAAACTGGAGATCTGGCTTCTTTCGGCCCCCACCACAACGTAACAAGTGTTTGAATGCGCTCTTAGCAGAGCAATCAAGTTTCTCCAAAACTCCCGGCTTTGGAACTTCACATGACGCCCAGCGCTCATGAGCGTCAGTGCTCCATCGGGAATCCCGAGTTGTCGTCTTGAAATGGTTGGGATTCGATCAGCCTCGGGAAGATGCACGCCAATTCTTATTAGTGAAGCGTCGACAGGGGAATCTATCAACGGGTGTCGTGACCAGGAAATCGCATGGTCGAAACCTCGGGCTGTAAACTGTTGCGGGGGGCCTTGGAGGAGACTGACCACCAAGGGTGCGGGACGTAGCAGGGCCAGGAAATAGTGTTCGAAGTCAGCCAGACCCGCGGTTGTAATCAGTATGTCCGGACGGAACTCTTTAATCTTGTTGGCAACGGTTGTTAGCCTGCCTCCTACGGTGCTCCACGGCGCGACAAAAAACTTCACTCCATTTAACTCAAGCAACTGCGAATTTCTGGCTTTCTGGCCATCGGTCAGGTGTTCTGGCACAAAAAAACCCACATCAAACGCAGTCCGGTCGTGAAATTTTGCGAAGGTATGCAAAATTTTCACCAGCACGGAATTTTCATGCGAAGCGCCATAAACAAGGTAGGCAAGACGTATCTTGCGACCTTGGATTAGAGAAAGCGGTGGTTGGTTGCGAGTCTGCAAAGGGTGAGAACGTGCCAGTGTCGCGACAGCATCAAGAACGTCGCTATCGTATTGATACCGGTCCACGTTCCAATAGGTCGCGTACACATACTGCCAGTTATTAAATGCTGTCAAAGCCTGGCTGAGGCGGCCTTCATTTGCATATCTAATGCCGAGACGCTTATAAGCTTCCCGCAAGGCATCGTAATCTTGAAGGTTTTCACAGATATGCTTGTACAGCTGAAACATGCCTAATGAATAATTCGAGAAGATCCAGGATCGATCAATGAATACCTTGGCCTTATCGTATTGACGAGCTGCAACGAACGCCTCAGCCAGTCGATAGTTGATTTGAGCGCGCTTTTCTATACTTTCTGCAGCAAGATGAGGAATCAGGTCTGTTTGATCGAAAGCGTTGCCGGCGCTTATCTGCTTCAAGCAATTTTCAAAGCTCATTGAATGCCCCATGCAAAACAGGACTCCCGAATTAGGGACCTTAGGCCCAATTACAGAACCGATCTCAAGACGTCAGCAGTCTGCACAACATAGGCTTCGGGCATCGTCGGATAGAACGGCAACGACAGTGTTTCGTCGCCAATTCGCTCGGCGTGCGGAAAGTCACCCTGCTTATACCCGAGGGCCCGGGCAAAGAAACTCAGCAGGTGTATGGCTCGGTAGTTCACGACGGAGCCAACACCGCGACGTCCCAGTTCTTCCACCACGGGGTCACGCCGCGCAGACGGCACCCATACCGGGTACAAGTGCCTGGCGTGAACCGCATTCTCGGGACAGGCCGGCAAGCGCAGGTTCCCGATTCCGGACAAATGCCGCTCGTACAGGCGGGCAAGCGCGTGACGTCGTTCGAGCTTCTTATCCAGGCGCAGCATTTGAGGCAAGAGCATGGCCGCCTGTATGTTGTCCATGTTGTATTTCCAGCCCAGCATGGTCATGTCCCAGTGCTTGTAACCTTCCTTCTGGCGATCGGCGGCGGTCTTCGTCATGCCGTGAAGCCGCAGGAGACGCAGCGTTTCCATGAGGTCGCTGCGATCGGTGGCAAGCGCTCCGCCTTCGCCACAGGTGAGATTCTTGGTCGCATAGAAACTGAAACAGGCCAGGTCACCGAGTTCTCCCGGCCGAATCCCATCACGCCGCCCCTCGACGCAATGCGCGCAATCCTCGATGATGCTCAGCCCATGCCGGTCCGCAATCGACCTGATGGCGCGCATGTCGCACATGAGACCGTATAGATGAACCGGGACAATGGCCCTGGTTCTGGAGGTAATGGCTCTTTCGATCAGCGCCGCATCGATATTCCCCGTGTCCGGCTCGACATCGACGAAAACGGGTCGCGCCCCAGCTTCCATGATGGCTGCCGCGGTAGCAATGAAGGTCATCGGCGTGGTAATCACCTCATCGCCCGGGCCAACGCCGAGAACCATGAGTGACATGTGCATGGCGCCTGTGCAGCTAGTTACTCCCAAGGCATGTTTGCGTCCGAGATAGGCGGCAAACTCCCGTTCGAAACGGGCCACCGTTTCCCCGGTCGTCAGTATCGGGCCGGCGAGTACTTCGCCGATTGCATCGAGTTCCGCACGCCCCAGGTCGTGCAGATAAAACGGTATCTGCGGATTCAATGCAGTTCCCGCTTACCGTCGGCGGTAACGATCGGAATATGGCGCATCCAGCGTTGCGGCTCCCACCATTTCCGGTTTGCCACATACCAGTCGACCGTCTTCTTCATTCCCTCCTCAAAGCCCGTGGTGGCCTCCCAGGAAAGCAGTTTGGCGGCCTTCGCCGCATCGCAGGTGTGCCTGAAAACCTGCCCGGGGCGGTTGCCGATGAATTCAAATTCACACCTTGTGCCGGACATGACGGCTTTGACGGACTCGGCAATTTCCAGAACACTGACATCGCGCCTTGTTCCGAGGTTGATCACTTGACCAACCACCTGTTGCTTTTCGGCGTGCAAGACCCGGTCCAGGGCGACGCAATGGTCGTCGACAAACAAGAAATCCCGCCGAGCGGAGCCGTCGCCGTGGATCGTCATGGGCTCTCCAAGAATTGCACTGGTGATGAAGCGCGGAATGACTTTTTCCAGATGCTGGTAGGGGCCGAAGTTGTTGAACGGTCGAATTATCACGGCCGGAATGTTGTAGGTCTTCCAGTAGGAATACACTAGGCGGTCGGCGCCGCATTTCGCCGCGGCATAGGGACTCATCGGGTTGAGAGGATGTTCTTCGTCCATGGCGTCTCCGATCGCGGTGCCATAGACTTCGGACGTCGAAATATGAACGAACAGCTCCAGCCGTTCACGATTCCGCAATACTGCATTCGATACGACCTGAGTGCCCAAAACATCGGTTTCGAAGAAAAGGCGGTTGTCGAATATCGAACGCGTCACATGCGACTCGGCGGCAAAGTGGAACACGATGTCGGACTTTGCAACCAGCGCATCGACCAGATCGGCGTTCATCACATTCCCGTACCAGAACTCGAATCGCGTCGAATCAAACCCGCCTTCCGGCAGATTCTGGACACTGCCCGCATAGGTCAATGCATCGAGCACGATCAGCCGATAGTCCGGATACTTGTTGTAGAGATACCGAACAAAATTGCTACCAATAAAACCAGCGCCGCCGGTAATCAATATGGTTTTCATGGATTCCCTGTTAGTACGTCTAGACTCTTCTCGCCAACGTTCATCACGAGGTCAAGAACCGATAGATAGGGAATAAATTCCCCGTGCAGTTGGGGGTATGTCGGGTGACGATAAGCCTGCCACTCCACCTGGACGCCACCATGCAAAAACGATTTTACATCAAGGTAGTTTTGCGCCGAATCACCCGACAAATAACGGTCCGCCTGAAAATTCTTGCAAATATTCAATAAACGCTCGCTCTGCCCGCCTTCGATCCGCAGGCATGAAGAGCGTTCGATTTGCCTCACGATCCCGATCCAGTTACAAATCAGCTCAACGACAGCCAGGTTCAGTTCTACCAGCGAGTCCCAATGTCGCGTCAGCAGCGCGTCCAACTGCGGCAGGTAAGTCTTGAGATAAGGGGCTCTTGCATAGTTCTGGGCAATCGCCGTGATGTGCTTGCGCGCCCATGGCGCACGGTTGTCGATCTCTACCTCGTTTATCTTCTGGCCCATCCGCCCCGCATTAAGGACCGGAACCGTCAGCCAGATCGGACCTGTTACCGACTTGATCCGGTTCCTGTTGCGCCACCCATGCTTGTCATACTGAACATCATCGAAATAGACAAATACGTCGCTTCGCAACATCTGGTCGAAAAAACCCAGCCATGGAAGATAGCCGGGCTGGAGAATTACAACCGTCGTCATCGGCCAATCCCGTCTTGCGGACCGACATGATACTCGGACTTGAGCATTGCCATGCAAATGGAATCGATTGGCCGGCCATCAACAAGCGTGTCTCGCCGGAAGCGACCCTCTTCAACGAAACCCAGCTTCTGATAGAAATGAAGAGCTCGCTGATTGCTTGCGACGACCCGCAAGTAAATTCGCTCCAGATTAAGGGAATAAAACCCATGGTCAAGCAACTGGGCGACAGCGCTGGTCCCCGCGCCCTGCCCAAATACTTCTCCGAGATAAATCCAGAGTTGTGCCTTCTGCCGCAACGGATCGATATCGCATAGCCCGCAATTACCGATGTGAGAATGGTCAGCAGTCGTCACGATAGCGTAGTCCTCGCGCCGACCGTCTTGCCAATTTGAATGCCAGTAGACACGGTTGCCTTCCTCCGTAGGGGCGCCCAAACAATCCACCTGCTCTCTCAGTTCGGATGAGTTGCGTAACCAGCGGCAAGTATTGGCCAAATGGCGTTCTGCCATGCGCTCCAGCGAAACGGGTTGGCTAGCTGAGGACATACGCCTCCCACCAGCGCTGGAACATCATCAAATTCCAGATTCGCGGCCCGTGATTTGCCGACTTTGAATAGTGCTCCTTGAGCAGCCTCGAAACCGCTTCGGAACGCACTAATCCATGCAGAGCCAGTCGGTCGGGGGCCAGAAGCTCTTCGACAAAGGGGCGCATATCGTTCAGCAGCCAGTTGTCGATGGGCAGCACGAACCCCTCCTTGGGCCTGTCGATTACGCCGGCCGGAATTAGGCCGCGAACGGCCTCCTTGAGGACATGCTTGCTCCGGCCGTTTTTTATCTTCATCGAACCCGGCAGGCTCGCAGCGAATTCCATCAGGCGATAGTCCAGAAACGGGGGCCTGACTTCGACTGAATGGGCCATCGACAGACGATCGACAAAAGCGAGTACCTGATCCGGCAGCAGTGTCCGGAAATCACAGTTCAGCGCCCGATTGAGCGGATCTGCTGTTGCCGAGGAAAGATAAATATCGCGGATCAATCGCTCGGAACTCTCATTCAGGCACAGTTCCCGCATCTTGTCGCTGAGGAGCGTCTGCTTGCCTGAATCACTCCATAAATAGAGGCTCATCCGCCGGCCCACTTCGTCTCCGCGAGCCAGCATATCAGCCAGGTATTCCGGCCGATCAAGGAAGGGCTGAAGCGAGTTCTGCTCGTCTGCGGAGAGTGTCGGCAGCCTGTCTCGCAGAAATGGAAAGTAAAGCAGGGGCTGCGCGAGACGGTGCGGCAGGTAGCTGCCGAAAAGCTCATCGGCACCGTCACCTGAAAGCGCGACCTTTACGTATCTTGAGATCAGGCGTGTAACGAAGTAGGTGGAGGTTACCCCGGAAAATGGCTCGTCGAATGCATTGAGTACCGCATCAAGGCTGTCGGCAACGTCCTGATGGGTAAGCACGTATTCATGATGATCGGTATCGTACTGTCGTGCCACTTGCCGGGCAAAAGCCTGGTCGGCGGCCTTGTGCTGGAGGTCGTCCGCATACACGAGAGAAAAGGTCTGAACCCGGTGTCCGCCGATGTTGCTCATCAAAGCTACAACACTGGAACTATCGACGCCACCGGACAGGTAAGCCCCGAAGGGAACATCGGCACGCATGCGTAGCCGGACACTGTCCTCGAGGAGTTCCCTGATACGAATCGCTGCGGCTTGCTCGTCAATCGACTCGTTTTCGGCAAACCGCAGCAACCACCATGTTTCACGTTTCAGCTTGCCGTTTTCGTAAACGGCTCGTTCCCCTGGGCGCAACTGGCCGATACCTTCGAAAGCACTCCAGGGCGAAGGGATGTTCTTGAAACTGAAGTAGTGATAGAGGGCGCGGTAGTTTGGCTTGCGCTCCACCTGAGGATGGGCAAGCAATGACTTTATTTCTGAGGCAAACAGCAGCCTGCCTTGAAACAAACCCAGATAGAGCGGCTTGATGCCCGCCCGGTCGCGAGCAAGCAGCAGGCGTTGGCGCGGAATGTCCCAAAGAGCTATGGCAAACATGCCATTCAGGCGATGCAGGAAATCGTCGCCGTACTGTTCATAGAGGTGTACAAGCACCTCGGTATCTGAATGATGTGTCTGGAACCTGTGCCCGGCCGCCTCGAGTTCGGCCCTCAATTCGGTATGGTTGTAGATCTCGCCGTTGAAAACAACACCGATGCTGCCATCTTCGTTGAATACCGGCTGCTGTCCGGTTTCCAGATCGATGATCGCCAAACGGCGCATGCCGAGCGAGATTTTCGGCGAACTCCAATAACCCGCATCGTCCGGTCCGCGATGCATGATCGCGTTGGTCATCCGAGTCAAGGCGTCGCGATCAGAAGCCCCGGTAAAGCCGCAGATTCCACACATAAAGATACCTGAACCCAGCGAAGGGAATGGACGCAGAGACGATATAGCCTATTTTTCGTCAAACGTTGCCGATTGGAAGTCGTCATTCACCCCCAAACGCTGAAGGGTCTCCGCACGCTGCTGTTCGGCGCCCTTGACCACTTTCCAGTAATTGTGGTGCCAAGAGCGGTACTTCCAATCCGGGCATGTGGCGCACATGGAAATTTCGCCACCCCGATTGGCCAAATGCATCTCACGGTAGTATTTAAAGCCCTCGCCATGCCATATGTCCTTGATGCTCTTCTCCGTCACCATGCCCATGCTGGTATTGGCCGCGATATCGTAGCCACAGACCATGACGTTCCCGCGACTGTCGATATTCAGGCGTTCAAAGATAAAGGGACAAGGCACGTTGTCGGTATCGAGATAGGGCGTCGGGTCCGCCGAGCGGGATCCGTCAAGTGTCGTATTGGACCCCCAGGTTAGAAATTTCCGTTTGATGAAATTATCGACTCCGACTTCTTCTCGCCAGAATTTTTCCACCGCGTCGATGTCGACGCCTTGCTGATTAACTCCGGAAGCCACGATTTTTGAGACGCTTCCGATTTTGTTGCGAATTTCGGTCATCCGCCGCGCATTGCGCAACAACCGTTCCCATTTGAGGCCCTTGCGCACCACCGCGTAAGTATCGGCATCCTTCGCGTCGACCGAAAACTCGATCATGTCGACGCCCGCCTCCAGCAATGCAATGGATTTCTTTTCGGTGAAGGCTGAACCGTTAGTGATAAGACCAATCTTGCAGCCAACCTGTTTCGCATAGGTCAGGAGCTTGACGGACTTGGGATGCAGCATCGGCTCCCCGCCGCCCGAAACGCGTAGGTACGCGCCATACTGCCCGGCCTCATCGGCGATCTTCTTGAACACTGCCTCAGGCATGTAGGGTACATCCTTGTAGGTGTCCCTGATGTTCGAGTTCGTATAAGGGCAATGCGGGCATTCAGCATTGCACGGATAGACGAACGACAGCACCAGCATCATCGGAAATTCGGCAGCCTCGGGACGCAAGCCATATTCGGCCTGGACATTCGGTACAGCCGGGACCGACCTCGGCCGCGGAGCGAAATGAACCGGCTTGGTTGCCACGTCAGACATTTTTGGGTTCTCCGGATTTGCTTACAAAGTGAAGCGGTTTCACCTTGAAGTCGGTCGATTCGGGGTCATACCAGAAGGGCCGGGCACCTGGCACATTCTTCTTCTCGTATTCGGCCCCGGCCGTCTGCCAGTCACGGCAGCCTTTGCATATCTCCGGCAGGTCTGCCCAGCGATGTTCACGGTGCACCCGCCGCAGCCGCTCGCCCAGGATTCCCCACAATTCCCGGACCGTCATGTCGTTGGCATTGCCGGCCTTGAAACGCCCCTCGTAGTCTACGGCACACGCCACGGCATTGCCATCCTGATGAATCGCCATGGTGTTGTTGCCCCACGGACAGGCAATCCGGAAACTTGTCTCGTGATCGATGCGGTACGATCGGATCGAACCTGTTGCCGTCCATTCCAGCTTGGGTCGCACCTTGACTTCCGCGCCACGCTCTTGCCAGTACTTCCTGAAGATTTCGACCTCGTGTTCATTTTCCTCCATCAGGGAAAACTGGCAAATGATGACAGGGTAGTCCTGCCCGCTCTCCTGTTTGCGGCGCAATAGCTCCTCGACACCCGAATAGGTGCGCTCCCGTTTCCCGAGAAAGCGGATCTTTTCGTAGGTTTCCTTGCTGAATCCATCGATGCTGATGATGAAGCGCTTGAGTGGCGAGCGGAGGATATGGTCGATATGGTTCTTCTTGAGAAGCAACCCCCCGTTGGAGTTCAAGACCAGGTTGCGACAGCCAACCTCAGCGGCATAGTCGACCCGATCCCACAACTCCTTTCCCATGACAAAAGCTTCGCCATAAAAGGTGGGCCATATTTCCGTGTCGGGCGACTCACGGCCGACTTCTTCGACGATCTTGTTCCATAACTCCCGCTTCATATGACGCTTGGGGCGAATCAATTCCTTGTGTGAGCAATGAATGCACTGCTGGTCACAGGAAGAGGTGTTCTCGATCACGAGTTGCGGTGGGAATACGTGTTCGACGAGTTTTCTCTCGATATCGAGCAACTTGTCTTCAAGGACTTTTTCCATTGGAGAATTCCCTTTCTAGGGAAGGTCTGAATAAGGTGTGAACGATTT
>AMWB02091677.1_pt1 | contig 22469 bp, 27 predicted proteins | sample 200311 | NCBI WGS metagenome assembly AMWB02 (sample SAMN02737377, study PRJNA173069) | bioreactor metagenome | biome: anode biofilm in microbial fuel cells | place: USA: California | collected 2010-12-16 | reverse complement strand
AAACCATTTACACAAAATTCTTTACAGGCCCATACCTTCGAAACGAAGACTGGGGCTTTTTTTCTCCTGATAGTCATTGTCCTCGGCATTCTGGATTAACTCGAAGATAAAATGGGTGTCCTTGGCGTACAGATCATCCGCCAGGGTTTTTATGCTGCTTGCCAAACTTCTTCTCGGCAGGTCACGCAGGCCGGTATATTCTTTGCGAATGGCTCTAATCTGGTCAGACTTCGTCATGCCTCTGCCTCCACTCGAATAACCCCAAACACCACCGGGGTGGCATGAATATCCCCGCCACTCGCGGCCCTCTCAAGTTCCTGCATTCTGCGCTCGTAATCCGCATTGGCGCGGGCCAGCTCGCTTTGCTTCATCAAGCGGATTTTATCGTTGGTCGCCCGGCTCAACTGATCTTCTATTGCTTTGCATCGGGCGAGATGGCTCACGATCAGGCTTTGCCGACGGTACTCCACCAGTTGGCGATTTTCCACGATGTGGTTGGCCTGGGCCTCAGTCCATTGTCTATGGTGATGAGCATCCAAGGCGTCGAATAGATTTTCGGCGGGAAGCTCCTCGATATCAACGGAATGTGCTGCTTGCAGGAGAGAAAAAAGCTTGGTAGCGATGATCGGCTCCGAAGTCACCGGGATCAAATTTTCGTCCTGCTTGACACCTTGTTTGGTCCAACGGTACACCCCGAACTGATATTTGCCGGGCGGCACTTCCGAGGTTCTGACCGCCAGGGTGGTGTAAACATGTTCCGACACATTGAGATACGAGGCGGCTTGCCGTACCAAGGGGTGGGTCACGGTGAGCAGGACCGTTTTTGGATTTTCGGTGGCGGTTTCCTGGGCAAAGGTCACCGGCAGCATGGGATCTGCGCCCTTCAGCCATTTTTCCCATTCCCTGAATATCGGCTCCACGAGTTTGGGCAATCGGTGAAAGTCTTCCAATAATTTGTTTCTGGCTTCCAGGCTAAGGCGCAGAGTCTTGAGCGGCTTTTCGCCAAGCAAATAATCCTGTTGCTCTCCAAGCCGATCGGCCAAGTAAACCGTAACACAACGTTGAATCGCCGATGGCGAGAGCCAGTAATTGTCCGCCGCCGCCACCTCTTTGTCCCATTCCAGGCCGGGAATGTTCAGTCCGAAGAGTTCGGCCTGTTTGGCCTCAAGCTCCTGCTCTTCCTGAATTTGGCGAATGCTGTTGTCGGAAAGCTGGATCAGTCGCTTTTCACGCTCCTCCGGGGTAAGTTCAAAATTTTCGGCAATATCGTGAATCTCTTGGGTGATTTCTCCCAGAATTTCTTCGTTGCCGCCGATGGCGTGTTTGAAGACGCCAATCCTCAACAGGCATCGCTCGTAAATATCCGCATCCACGGTGCCGGGGGTGATGAAATTGACAATGGCAACTGTTTTACTTTCCTGCCCATAACGGTCAATCCTGCCGATCCGTTGCTCGATCCGCATGGGATTCCAGGGCAGGTCGTAATTGATAAGAAAGTCGCAGAATTGGAAGTCAAGCCCTTCGCAGCCGACTTCGGAAGAAAGCAGCACATCAAGAGCGTCCGGGTTTTCCTTGGGAAAGGCGAAACGCCGCCTGAGGTCGGAGCGTTCATCATCCGGCACTTCACCATGGATCAGGCCGAAACGAAACCCTGCCTGTTGGGTATGTTTGGCGAGATATTGCAGGGTATGCCGAAAGGTGCTGAACACCAAAGCCTTGTTGTTGGCTCTGGTCTGCTTGTCCCGTATCACCTTGAGAAAAGCCTCGACTTTTGGATCGTACTCGTTCAGCTTTTTGGCCTTTACGATCAACTCCTCAATGTCCGCCCTCACCTGACCGACGAAACTGAAATCCGCGTCGGCATCACCGTCCTCGGCGGCATAAACTTCCACGCTGTTCAGCTTTCCGGCCAAAATACCTTCCAAAAGCGGTGCCAAACCGTAAAGACAGCTTGCCGCTTGCCGCCGGATCGTGGTCATCATAAATTTGACATTCTGGGTGCCGTGACAATAAGCCATAATTCTGGCGATAATATCGAGCAGCGAGTCATGCAGCTCTTGTTGTTGCGGGCTAAAAAGAACCGTCAGGGTATCAGGTTTGCGGGTGGTGAATTCGCCGATATCCCGTCGGCGGGTGCGGTTGATGAGCGGACTGAAGGTGTAGCATTCTTCAATAGCACGGATCAACAGTACTCGAGCGACATCATCAAGTGGGGCTTCGGCGAGTTGGTCATAAATTTTCTGAAAGGCGGGCGATTCCCGCAGGAAGAAACGCCCCCACTCTGTTTGGGCCGCTTCCGTCAGGGCGTTTCGTGCATCTTGCTCCCATCCGGGGTTGCCCGTCCGGCAGTGCTGTACCGCCCCATTAATAAAACGGTTTGGCTCGGCCATCCGGGTGAAGCTGACCGGATCAATGATAAGGTCCGGGCGTAGAACATTCAGGAGGGTGTAAAGATCGGCGCTGCCAAGCTGTACTGGGGTGGCGGTCATAAAAACTACGGCCTCGGCATTGTCGCAGAAATATTTGATCCCCTGGTGCAGATAGGTGGCAGGATTACGGATATGGTGGGCTTCATCGACAATGATCAGATCAAATTTGGGCGGCGTATCTAGCTGTAGAAGACCTTGCCTCTTTGGGCGAGTACGCCCCTTACCGTCGCGACCATAGATCAATTCGGCATCAAAGAGAGAGAAAGGAAGAATTGCCTTGGCATACTGCTCCGGCCATTCACCGTCAAGATCGTTTTCCCGCAGGCAGTGACGCAGTAGTCGGCCATCCAAAGCGGTGAAATGTTCCTCAAAACGCTTCATCTCCAGAAACCACTTTCTTTCCGCCACCAACGCCTTTGGAGAGATAATGAGCACGGATGACAAATCCATGCGGGCCTTGAGTTCCTTGATGATGAGCCCTGCTTCGATGGTTTTGCCGACCCCGACTTCATCCGCTATAAGCAGCCTTGGGCGATCTGCCCGAATCAATTTGAGTACCGGCCGGTATTGATAGGGAATAAATTTGATCCGACCGGAACGAAGTGAATAGAGATTAGCCGTGGAGGGGGCCAAAATTTGCAGTCCGGTCAAGTAAGCGTGTAATTCTTCTGCGGTAATTCTTTGCCGGTCCTCTTCGACGGTGCTGACCGCCTGCAACTGACTTTCGTAATAGATTGCCCTGGCGTTATTCTGGAAAACCCGGTAACGCGGCTCGCCTGAACCGGAAGTAAGGACTTCGATGACTGGCATCACTGTTGCCGGATTGGATTTCAAGCAAACGAGCTCGCCAATGGCAAACCGTGAAGAGTTTGTTGGTTTCGTAGGTTCTTGATTAGCAGCAGGGCTCACTGCCTGAGTAGCGGACTTAGCAGCGACGGGGGGCATTGAGTGAGCGTCCGCCAGAGCCTTAAGAGTCTCCGACTTTGCTTGCTCTATGTAAGCGCCCAATTAACCCCTTCTTGTTTGCCACCGTGACCTCTGGCATGATGACCTCCATCAAAATTCTGGAGGTGGATCATGAAGAATGGAAACAAGGAGCGGGAGCGTTTTTGGCAAGCGCATCTGTCGGCATGGGAACGGTCTGGGCTTACACAGCAGGAGTACTGTAAGCAACAGGGGATAAAAGAGTGGTCGTTCAGTTCGTGGAAGCGACGGCTTGTTAAGCTTAACCAGAGCGCGGTCAGCGGTTTTGTTCCGGTAGCGGTGACAGACAGAAATGCGCCTGCACCTGTTGCTTTCCCCAAAGCGCGCCAACATCCTCTCACCCTGGTGGTTGGCAACCGTTATCGTGTTGAGATCGCCGAGGGGTTTTCGAGTGAGACATTGGCTCAGCTGCTCGTGCTGCTCGGAGGTTCTTGATGTTTTTCACGAACGAAATGCGGGTGTATGTGGCGGTTGGCAGCGTTGATATGCGAAAAAGCATTGACGGGCTTTCAATGCTGGTGGCGAGAGAATTCAACCTTGATCCCCTCGGCGGTCAGCTGTTTGTTTTTGGCAACCGGCGTCGGAACATGGTGAAAGTACTGTACTGGGATCGCAACGGGTTCTGTCTGTGGCAGAAACGGCTGGAGAGAGACCGGTTCCGTTGGCCGGAAAATGGGGAGGAAATTCTGGAATTGGAGTCGCGTCAGCTACAGTGGTTGCTTGATGGGCTTGAGCCCAGCCAACGCGGACACGGGCGGTTGCATTATCGCCATGTTTTTTGAGAAAAAGCGTGGGTGTTTTGTTGATTTTTGCTGTGTAATTTCAGTAAGATATGATATATTCCCCGCATGGTTGAATTGATACAACAGATAGATTTTCTGCGTGGTCGAGTGCAGCGAGTCGAGAAAGAAAATGACTTCCTGCGGGAGCAGTTGCGCCTGCTGACCGCGCAGCTTTATGGCCGCAAATCGGAACGGTTGCCGCAAGGCGAAAACCCACAACTGATGCTTTTTGACGAACCGGCTGGTGAGGTAGAGGTCGGGGAAAGGGAAGAGGAAGTCCAAGAGACCATCGCTGTTCCTGCCCACCGGCGTACCAGGACAGGCCGCAAGCCGCTGCCCGAGAATCTGCCACGGGTGGAGATCGTCCATGATGTGACTGAAGAAGAGAAGCGTTGCGGTTGCGGTGCTGTAAAAAGCCGGATCGGCGAAGATGTCGCGGAACAGTTGGATGTCGTTCCTGCCCGAGTTCAGGTGTTACGTCATATCCGGCCGAAATACGCCTGTCGTCATTGTGAGGGGGTTGAGGATAACGGTCCATCGGTGGTGATCGCGCCGCCGCCGGCCCAGCTGATTCCGAAAAGCATGGCCAGTGCCGGGTTGCTGGCCTACATTCTGGTCGGCAAATTCGCCGATGCGTTGCCGTTCTATCGCCAGGAAGGGATGTTCAAGCGTCTTGGTGTGGAAGTCAACCGAACCTCAATGTGCAACTGGTCGGTACAGGCCGGTCTTGCCTGCCAGCCCTTGCTGGAATTGCTCCGCAAGGAGATCAGGTCCGGACCGTTGATTAATATCGACGAGACGACGGTGCAGGTTTTGAATGAACCTCGACGGAGTCCGGCCAGCAAATCATACATGTGGATATTCCGAGGCGGCGTCCCTGATAAACCGGCGCTGGAGTTTTTCTACTATCCAGGTCGGGATGGGAAGGTCGCTACCGATTATCTTGCCGACTACCATGGGTACGTGCAGACTGACGGCTACATCGGTTATGATTTTCTTGATCGCCGTGACACTATTGTTCATCTGGGTTGCTGGGCGCATGTGCGACGTAAATTTGTCGATGTGCTGAAAGCTGCGGGCAACCTGCGGTCAAAGAAAAAGACCGGAGTCGCCGAGGAGGCGGTGGATCGGATCAAGGCACTATACGATATCGAGCACGCAGCCAGGGAGGCGAAACTTGATTCGGATGCCATTGCCAAAATGCGTCAGGAGAAGGCTGAGCCATTGATCAAATCAATGCATGAGTGGTTTCTGGGTCTGTTTCGTGAAGTGCCGCCGAAGAGCCTGCTCGGCAAGGCGATCTCCTATGCCCTTGGCCAATGGCCCCGACTGAGCCATTATCTCAAGGATGGTCGCCTCCGGCCGGACAACAACCTTGCCGAGAATGCAATCCGTCCCTTTGTCGTCGGCAGGAAGAACTGGCTGTTTTCCGGTAATGCCGAAGGGGCTCAGGCCAGCGCCACCCTTTACAGCCTGATTGAGACGGCCAAGGCGAATAAGCTCGAACCATACTGGTATCTGCGCCACGTCTTCGAGCGGTTGCCGCTGGCCACAACCGAGGAGGACCTCCGGGCGCTGTTGCCGCAATACATCGACCGCAACTTGATTGCTATCACCATTCCGGCGTGACAGGGCGGTTTATTTGGCGCTTACTGCTCTATTTCGGCCAAGGATTCTGGTGACCCGCCAATAGCAGACAACAAGCGGCCGGTGGTATCGAGATCGCGGAATATGTCGGTAGCAGGCATGATCTGGCCTGAACGGTGCGCCCACTTGTTCCGAATGGTCTGAAGCTCCTTGACCCAGTTGCGGGCCTCTCTAGGGAGGGAGCCCTCCCGTCCAGAAAGCTCAAACCAGTTTTGGTCGAAGATACGGAGCAGGGCCGCAAGATCAAGGTCTTCAAGTTTTGTTAACCCTTTTTCTTGGGCTATGCGTTGTTGCTGAAAGGAGAGGCGATCAATTACATGTTTTCGCCACCATTCCGCATCCAGAGCTGGCAGGTTCTTTGCCAGATAACGCCTGATTTCAACGGCCGTAACGTGCAGAAAATTGTCCATCCAAGCCCCCAGTTGCCAAAATCGTTATTTTATGCCCCACTCTGTGCCTTATATCATGCCACCTCGGTCAAATGGTGTCCTATGTCCCATTGGGGGTAACATATTTTTTGAGGCTCATCATCCCTTACCCATTCAAGGGCAGACTACAAAAGAAGAAAGAACTTGACTGTTTCTCTAAAATTTCTTGCAGGTGGCATTGTTCAGCCTCCTTTACTTCCAAGGGCCGGGCGCTGTCAAACTGGAAGGCGTTGCCTTTCCTGACCGAGTCGTGCCTGGCCTTGTTGAGCAGACGTTGGCGGACCGAGGCTGCGATATTTCTCGGCGTTTTTCCATTCATACCATCGCCTCCAGGTAAGGCTTCATGATTTTGGCCACCCTGCATACATGCCCATACCGCAGCAGCTCTTCTGTATTGAATCGCCCCCGTTCCTTATAGAGTTTGAGAGCTTCCAGGACGACATCAAGCCCCATTTTATTGCGGAATTTGAAACAATCGGCAATTGTCTTTTCCGGGCCATAGACAAGAATTTCCACCCCATCGATTTCGTGTTTTTCAACGCCGGCATAATAGGCTTCCTTGGTGAACCGGTGAATGGAAACAGGAGGGAAATCAATCCTGGGGGATTCCGTCCCTCTTTCAAGCGCGATGGCAACCTCATGAGGGACCTGGGTGGTAAGGTGATGGAAAGAAAGTGCTGAAATCAGACAAATCACTGCCTTGGGAACCCGAAGGGCGACGGATACGAGATCCGGGTTTGATATAGGTGGCAGGTCGGAAAGTCTGAATACGCCACGCGATACCTGCTCGATTCTGCCCTGATCCCGAAGAGAGTAAAGAACCCTCGGGTGAATCCCGGCCTTGAGAGCCTCACCTGTTCGCAGGGTTCCCCCATGTTCTTTCAGGATCTGCGTTGCTTTATCATGAGCAGTTTGTTGTGCCGAACGTTTTTCCATGGATAAAGATCCTTACACTTATTAATTTGTGTAAGTAATTTTATCCATAACAAGGTTAAGGTCAAGCGGTTTCTTCGATGGAAAAACTATATTCTGTTTGCAACAGGTTATGACTTCAAGCGCATTTTGCACATAAAATATGATTATCCCCTACCGCACCACTGCTGTCTCATAGTTTTTTAAAGAATGGATAGTCGATTTTGGCCTTGAATTTCAGGAAGGCCAGGAGATAGGGGGTTAATGAAAGCCCCGAAGAGATCGAGGCCATAACAGAGACCTGATCAATGGTGACATACCTTAAGGGTGAGGTGTTCAATCGAGCTGCATTTGTTGAGGATGCTGACGAAATTTTTCAGCGTAGGATTTCCCTTTGGCCCGAGCATTCGGCGCAGACTTTTCTCGTTTATCTGTAATTCACGGGCGACATCGGCTATGGACTCGGTGCCGTTCAGGTAATCCCGCAGCAGCGCTTTTCCTGTTTCCACATCGCCGCCAAGGAAAGCGTTGGTTGCTTCGATAATCAACTCGCTCCTGAAATCCTGATCTGATTTGGCCCGTGCCATGACTGTTTCTCTGAAATCTCTTGTCAGCGGCATATGTTCAGCCTCCCTTATCGATGGTTTTCTTGCGTTTCTTGTAATCCGCCCAGTGGCTCCCGGCATTTTTGATATCCGATGACTGTCGCTTCTTTGTCCCACCACCGACCAGAATGACCAGCTCTTTTCCATCCATTCCGAAATAGACTCTATAGCCGGGACCGTAATCAATTTTGCATTCGTGGACACCATCTCCCACGCTTTTGACGTTCGAAGTATTTCCCATTCCCAGTCTTATCAGCGCGGTTGTCACCTTGGCGGCCGCTCGACTTTCGAGTCCGTCAAACCAGTCACGAAAGGGGCTTCCGCCGTCAGGGGTGAGATATTCAACGATTTTCATAGATAATCCTTGCATCAAATAGTAACATTTAAGTTACCACATGTAAAGTTTTCCTTTGTATTTATGCGGCCCCCTCACCGCACCTTATTCTGAAAATCGTTGATCGCACCCTGGACATCATTTTCCATCTGGGCCGCAGGCAACGGGGCGATGTCGCCGAACATCTCCGACAGGTCAATCTTCGAAAAATCGAGCATCTGAAACTGCTCCGGGGTCAACCCTGCACAGTTGGGCGAACGAGCCCTGCCCCAGTTGCCGTGTGGATTGAAGCTCTGCAACTGCACCCGCCCCTGTTCGTGGATGATGCGGCCCAGTTTTGAGTTGAAAACACAGTAAACTTCCGCCTCCTGCACGCACCCGATAAATTCTATGTCTTTTTTGCAGTAGGTGCCGATATAATGGGCCTCGCCCGCCTGTTTGGCAAGCACCGTTTCCACACTGGATTCAGGGCAATGTTCCTGGAGAAACAGAAAGTTGCCGATGGAATCGTCACAGCAGTCGAAAAATGAGGTAGACCAGCCACTCTGAAGACATTCCATCCGCTGACCTTCAAAGATTCTGATCTCACCCAGACAGTCGCCGGTCGCGGTTGTTCCCCCTTCGACACAGGTCATGTCATCGCCGGCTTCATCCAGCACCATCATGACCGAGGCGGCCTCGGCGAATTCATCGAGACACTGGCAGTCATCGACTATCTCTTCTCCCGGACCCGCGGGGCAGGAGTTGTCCAGCCCGCAGACATGGTAAAAGGTATCATAGCGGGCCGGCGTGTTCTGGTAATCCGTGGTCACTCCTGAAAGAGAGGCCTGGGTATCCTGCACCAGCTTTCTGGTCTTGCAGACAAATTCGCAGTCCGGTGGGGGATCGACCGGGTTGATCTCAACGGTCTGGTCATCCGTCGTCCATATCCCGGTGTCGGTGTCCTGACGGGCATCCGTGAAATCAAAGGTCGATTGACCAAGGCTGTTTCCGTCTAGGGTACCGGTGATCGTGTCCACCCGGCGGGCGGCGTCGCTGAAATCAAAGGTGTTATTGCTGGTGCAGCGGTATGTCCGTTCCTTTTCCCACCAGTCGCGGGTGATATTCTTGCTGCAACTGGCGCTGGCCGAAATCGTCCGGGTGCTTGGCTGCGGATCGTTGCCGGTTGGATTGAAATTCCGGTAGGTCTGCACTCCGTCCACGAATTCCTCCTGGAGTTCACAGTTGCTGTCCGCCTCCAGGGCAGCACAGTTGTCGGTTATGACATCATCGAGGGTCTGGCAGAGATTGTTCACCCCTACCTCGACATAGGCGTAGCCCTCGCCGCCGCCGGCGACCGACACCCTGATCCTGGTATCGACAAGCCCGGCCTGCTGAAAATACTGGGTCACATCAATGTTTGGATTGACGTTCCAAGAAGTAGAAAGCTCGCAGGGCCCGCCGGTCTCGGGCGGGAAATTACCATTCGGTCCGTTATAGACCTTGGCGCCGCCGATCCAGACCTGTATGTAATCGTCCCAGATGGCCCGCATCAGGGTGGCATGTCGGATGAGGTCCGGTTTGTTGACATACACCTTGTAGTTTTCTTCATAGATGGAGCAATACCCTGACCAGTAGTTATCTCCCTGCCTGCCGAGGATGAGCCTGATGCAGTCGGTGCCGCAGATCTGCACCGCACCGGTGCCGCCCGCCGGGGTGATGATGTCGGACAAGCTCACCTCCTGGACAGAGACCTCTCTGGATACGGTGCAACTCTGCACCCCGGTGTTCGTGCCCTTGCCGGAGAAGCTCGCGGTCACCATGGAGTAATAGCTGTTCGGATCACCGGCCTGGTTGGCAACCTCGGTGTGCGCGTCCCCGGACATCGAACTCGGATCGGAGAAATAGGCGGTCTGAGGTACGGCGCCGTTCGGCGAACCGCTGCTGTCCTGACCGTAATAGCTGATGGCCGAGGCATTGAGTTCCACCCGGGAAATAACGTAACCGCCTTTCTGCTGCTGGACCACCCCGGCAACCGCTCCGCCCAGATCCTTGAGCATGGTCTCGGAATTGTTGTTGCCGCCGCAGCTCTGATTGACGCAATAACAGCCGGCCATCTGATTCATCGGCACACCTCGCAGGGTCGCCCGTGCCGTGGCATCGGCGGACCAGGCGAAGCCCCGGCAATTCTCCCATGTCCCCGCGTCACAGGAAATGATACCGTTGGCGCAGATCCCCGAAACAGGAAAAGGAACCTGATAGGCGTAATCAAATACGCCGTCGAAATCGAGATCCTGGGAAACCCGCACCGGCACGAGGTCGCCGGTTGCACCCTTCCGGATCGAGACCGCGAGAAAGGCGTTGGAGGAGGGGTTGCTGATCTGCACGGCTGCGGAATCCGAGCCGTCTATGGTCGAGAGCTGGGCGCTGTCGGAGGCAAGAGGCAGGGAGGCGTTCTCTCTGATGCCGTCGGCGGAGCCGAATTGCTGTAAAACGGCCCCGGCCGCGTCCCGGGCGGCTGTGGCCGGATCGGCGGCCTGGATATGACCTGGCAGCAGACTAAGCGCGATGCAGGCGCACCATCTCACGGATGGCTTGATCATAGTTTTTGCCCTCTCTAACCAGTTTTTCAATGGCGGCGATTTCCCGGGGATTGGAGGTGTAGAGATAATAGGTGTAGGGATCGACCACCAACCGCAGTACCCCGTTGCCGAAGGGGGTGTCGAAAAACAATTCCGAATATTTCGGTGGCTTTGATTTGACGCTTTTCAGCAACTCGGTGGTGAAATCGTCGTAATCGATAAGCCCTTCCTGCTTGGCGGCGCTGAAGTCCTGGGATTCCAGCAGGATCTTGAAGGCGGAGTTCGACTTGATCACCTCGCCCACCGCACCGAAGCTTTTCAGATCGAAAAGCGACTGGGTGATGACCATGAACGAGCCCTGGTATTTCCGGGCCCGGCGATAGCCCTCGCTGATCACCGGGGCCAGCATGGCGGCTTCGCCCATGAACTGCCAGGCCTCATCAAAAATGATCAATCTGGGCCGGGAGCGGTCGGAGAGATAGAGATCCTGGGTCACGGCGTTGATGACGAGAAGGGTCACCACTCGGTAGAGTTCCGGCTGCACCTTGAGATGCTCCAGTTCCAGGACTACGAATTCATCCTGGCGAATGTCGAAGGTGGATGGGCCGGTAAAAAACTTGGCATGAGCGCCCCGACTGGTAAACTCCCTGATATTGAAAGCGAGCTTGCTTGCCGCATCAACGAGCTTCCGGTTGCCGGCGATCTCGCCGAGGTCCGCGTCCGGCACATCCGGAAAACGGGACAGAAAGCGGTAGACGGTGTCGGCATCCGCGCGGTTACCCTCCTGCTGCCAGGCCCAACGCACCGCGTTTCTGATCAGATTCATTTCCGTATCATCCGGCCGGCTGGTCGCGGAATTGGAATAGGCCATCTGGGCGAAAACAGCGGTGACGCTTTTGAGTTCCTCGTCCGCATCCACGATATGGGTGAAGGGATTGAGGCACACTTTGGTGCCCGGCTTAAAATCAAGGTACCTCGCCCCCAGCATGGTGGTCATTTTCTTGTAGCTGCCGCCGATATCGACAATGCGGATCAATGCCCCGGTTGCGTAATAGTTGAACGTGATGGAGTTGACCAGAAAGCTCTTGCCGCTGCCGGAACTGGCGCAGCAGAAGACATTCTGGTTGATGGCCCCGGCATCGAAGAAGTCGATGCCGGCCAGTTGCCCCTTGCGGCCCAGAAAGAGCAGCTTCGGCTGACCGGCCCCGGCGAAATCGGCCTGAACCGGTAAGATGGCTGTCACCGTTGGCACCGGGGCAATGAAATCACGGTTGATGCTCGCGAGCGTCCGGCCCTCGGTGTAAAGACCGAAGGGGAGAGCGGCCAGGAACATGATCTTCAGAATGCCCCAGTCCTGCTGCATGGTGTAACCACAACTCTCCCACATGCGCCGAGTCCGAACCATGGCATCCAGGGCCTTGTCTTTGTCCGTGCTCCATGTCCAGAGAATGGGCATGACCTTGACAAACGGGATGCCCTTGTCGAGATCGTCGGCGGCGTGCAGGTATTCGTCCTGCTTGCGCCGCAGTGACGGGGAAAAAGAGCCCACCGCTTCCTGCTGTAGCACCAGATTGCATTTGGCATGCAGGGTGCTGGACAATGGCTCGAAAATGACATTCACCGCATAAAGGAAACCGGTCTTGATCTGGTCGGCGTCCGATATCAGGCCCCAGATGCCGCCGAAAAGGGTATTGGTTTGGAGGGGATCGACCTCCTTGGGAAACACCTTGGGCGTGGTGCAGCAGAAATATCTGTCGCCCACCTTGAGAGAGTCGCCCTCGTCCCTGATCACCGTGTCGCTGGTGATGATCTGCTTGCGGATGGGCATGGAAGGGTCATACTGGCCGAAATTCCGGTCCGGATACCCTTCCGGATAGCGGTTGATGAAACGGCGGCACCATTCCAGCAGTTGTTCCGGCTCCATGCTGCGGGGATGGAGATGGGCGGCTGCCAGGGTCTCGTGAATCTGCCGCCTGATCTCCCTTATCACGCTGTCCCTGGCTTCCCGGCTTTTCTGGGACAATTTCACTGCCACGAACAGCCGGAAATTGCGGATGGGAATGCCAGCGCTTTCCCGCACTCCTTCACCCCCCTGGCGGACAAAGGCGTTGACCGCCTCCAGATTGGCGAGCACCAGGGGGTGATTGCGGATACGTGAGCGCTGAAATAATGCAAGTGTCGGTTCAACATGGGGATCGGCATGGAAGATGAACTGTAGCACCGCATCCATGGGCAGCCCGGCCCGGAACAGTCCTTCCAGGATTTTCAGGCTCCTGATTCCGGCAAAGGCGAGCGGAGTGCACTCCCACAGCATGCCGACCGTGTTGTCCTGGTTGCGGTAGGTCGCGGTTTCCGGATCATAGGCGACATAGTTGAGGTAATTGGAAAAGGAATCCCGCCGCACCATCTTCCTGAGCTCGGCGAACGTCAAACCGCCTTCGCGGCCAAAGAGGAGACGTTCAAGAAAGGGGATCATTTTGGCGCGCTATCCTCATCGATGTCACTGAGCACCCATCTGGATGATTCCACCTGAAGATAGGCGTAGCGGGCCATGAACAGATCGGCATTTGCTTTATAAGGCAGGATCAGTACCCGCAGAACCCGGGGCGGGGTGATCATGGGCGTCTGAGGTTCTTCCAGCAACTCGGACAATTTTTCAAGGCGTGCCTGATCGACATCATTCGCCATGCCGGCTTTCCCCTGTGTCACCATCTGATTGAGGCCGACAGCCTCCGCATAGGCGGACGGGGTATCGACACATTTTCCCGAATCGTCGGGCGCCTGGCAGTTGAAATTTTCGTGGTAAGGATTGAGTGCCGCCCCGCAGCCGGAGAGCAGGAGCAGAACAAATAAACCGAAGGGTGTCAGCTTTTTGGATGATCTCATCAGTAAAGTTCCCGGAATATGGATTGCCTGAAAAACCTTTCTCGTCTTCTCTTTTTTAGGGGGATGACCTGGAAAACAGGGAAAACGTCATGAAAGAGGTGGATTTTACGCAGATATCGACTGACCTGATTGCCGGCAGGATACGTGTGCCCCTCATTCATTAATTAATTCTTATGTTAATTTTCTATTGTATTAAATTAAGTTATTAGTTAATAATAACAAAAAACAATTAAGCTAATGGTTAATAAAATGAAGCCTCAACATAAACGATTGATCCGTGAACAGCTCGAAACCACACTGGGCCGGCTTTCATGCCTGCGCGATATGCAACGTCCGGCCAAGGGCTGGTTGCGTGCTGTCCGGGAAGCTCTGGGAATGTCGGGGAAACAGTTTGCCCGGCGGTTGGGAGTTTCGGCGCCTTGGACCACAGTCCTTGAAAAAAAGGAGCTGACCGGTTCCGTTACCATCAAGACCATGCGTCAGGCGGCCGAGGCCCTGGATTGCGTTTTTGTCTATGCCCTGGTGCCCCGTGACAGTCTGGCGGATACTGTGCGCAAACAAGCTGAAATCCTGGCGAAAAAACGGCTGGCAAGAGTCTCGCATTCCATGCTCCTTGAAGCGCAGCAACTTTCCGACTCGGATCAGCAAAAGGCGATTGAAGCGGAGGTGGAGGCGCTGATCCGGAATATGCCGAAAGAACTATGGGACGATGACGATGAATTATGATTACCCGCCCGGGGCAACGCCGATAGACGCTGACGAGGCGGAAGGTCTGCTTCTCCCCCATATCACCAATCGTGCCGAACTTGACCGCTGGGAGCAGGACAATATTGTCGAGGCGGAGACCTGGGCTTTCCGCCGTAAACCACGGGATCTGCTCAGTGTTGATTTTGCCTGCCGCCTCCACCGGCGAATGTTCGACAACGTCTGGAGATGGGCGGGAGAGTTTCGCAGGAGCGGAAAGAACATCGGGGTGGAATGGTGGTCCATAGGTCCGGCGCTGAAAAATCTGCTGGCGAATGTGGAGACCTGGATCGATATGAAGGTCTATCCTCCTGATGAAATCGCGGCCAGGTTCCATCATCGTCTCGTCTCCATACATCTCTTTGCCAACGGCAATGGCCGGCATGCCAGACTCATGGCCGATCTGCTTCTGGTCCATGTTCTCGGCCGGCCTCGTTTCACCTGGGGCAGCGAGAATCTGGTTCAGGCCGGAGACTGCCGGCAACGTTACATTACCGCACTCCAGGCTGCGGATCGGCATCAATACGGTCCGTTACTTGACTTTGTCCGTTCATGAATTGTCTACAGCTTTTCACTCTCAATCTCTTTAATCTCAAGTTCCTTGCCTTCCGAAATAACTACCGTCACCTCTTTGGCGGCCCCTACCTCGATTACCGGCGTGGCCTGCTTGGCCAGATCGAGGTAAAGTTCCTGCAGGGTCTTGGCCCCTTCGGAAAGCCCGCCGCCGGCCGCCGACTTGGCCAGCTGATCCGTGTCAACAAAGCTTGTGGTGCCGAGGGGCGAAGTCGATTGGGTAAGCGTTGAAGCCTGCAGGGCGTCGCCCGCTCCGCCGAAGATGCCGGCCACCACCGCCCTGGCCGTGGCTGCTCCCATTTTGGAGACCACCCGGCCGGAGAGCCCGACCTTGCTGTCGCTGTCCGTCACAAAGCCCTTGACCGTGGTATCGATCACCGCCTGGCCGTCTCTTCCGATGCAGGAAAGTGACACCAACCGCACATCGGCCCTCTCCTTGTTAAGCCGGCCCACTGCCTCGGCAATGATGAAGCAGCCTCGCAGGTTCGCCTTCACGTCATTGGGCAGCATGGCCGGGGCCTGGATGCGCAACAACAGGGGTTCCGGATTGTTCTTGCCGTCCCCCGAAGTAGAAGCGTCGAAACCGGTCAGCAACATGGCCTCCATAAAAGAAGGCGGCAGATAGACCGTCCGGGTCTCTTTTTTTTTATCCGCCTGGACAGCGGCAACCGGAGCCAGACCACTCTGGCTGGAGAGAATGCCGATGCCGCCGATGATTTTTTCTTCTCCCGGCGGCGGTGGAGTCTGCCGAATCGGAGGAGCCGGAAATGAGTGGGAAACCGGAACCGCGAAAGAGGGAGAGGATGCTGTCTGTTCCACCTGATCCGCGGAAGGGATCGCCGGCAATTGGTTTTCGGCTGGAGGCGGTGGCGGAAAATTTTCCGGGGTTCGCCTTTCTTCCTCATTATCTGCGAGTTTTTTGATCTGGGCCTGCATGGCCTCGATTTCCTTGCGTTGTTCCCGCAGCATGGTTTTCTGGATCAGATCCGGGTCGAGCGAGATCTCCCGCGTTTTTTCAAGTCTTGCGGTTGCCTCCGATTCCGGACTTCGGCTGGTCTTGTATCCAGCGACCACGACAACCAGCACTGCCGCGCCCACCAGGGACCAGACGCAGATTTTCTTCTGGAGAGGATTCAGACTGTTGAAACGTTCTTTCAGACTCACGATTCCTCTCCCCGTTGCTCGACGATGAAAACGAGGGACGACTTGCCTGGCGCAATCTCATGGTCTTCGACCGCCACGGCAATGATCCGTTCACCAAGCCGGGATTTCAGAAAGTCCTTTTCCGTGACATGGACAGGTGCACCCGCCGCCGGCCGTACCAGATATTCCTTCAAACGCAGGCCCACCCCTTCGACAACAACGATTTTCTTCAGGCGGACGGTCAGATCCGCGGAGATGTTGACTTCCTCCTCAGCCGCGGTTATCCGGTAGTTATCCGGATACTCCTGCAAACAGGCCTCGCGAATCAACTGCAGCACCTTTTTCTCAAAGGGTAAGGCCTGATAGTGGTCGATATTCCGCTTCAGGTTCTGGGAGGGGGAGGGGGCAAGGCGCAGGGTGACGGAGGGAATTCTTTTCGGCGTGGCAATCAGGGTGTAAATGGTGCTGTTGCAGCTCACGAACAGCTCGCTGGGAGTATTCGCGTAGAGTTTCTCGTCATCCTGTATGGTGATGGTAAATTTGACAAAGGCGTTACTCCCGGCAAAATGACCTTCTATACCCTTTTCCTTGGAAAAAATCAGATCATTGATCGTGCCGGGGCAAACGATCCGATTGACATCGGACGAGGACAGCTCCACCGCTGTCGTCACCTCGGGCGGAATGGGGCCGGAGAGTTGATCGGCGTAAACAGGCGCCGCACCAAACAGGGCCACCAACATGATCGAACAGGTTTTGTGCATCTTCTCTCTCCACTTCCCCAGCTATGAACGTTTTTCAAGAAATGAGACGAGGAAAAACCGGCCATCCTCGATTCGGTATCTGGCCTCATAGGTCTTGCGGCCTGATTCGATGAAACGGTCCTCGGCAAACTGCCGCTGGTCGCCGCTGAATTCCAGCCGCTGATTTTTGCTGTCCAGCATTAGGTTCTTCATGTAAAAGACCGTGCTGACCTGGCTTTCCTCCACCCGGCCGGCCAGGGCGTACCATACCTTTGCGGCGTCTGGATAGGCGTCTGGGGCGTAAAATCCGAGAAATTCATCAAATTGATTCCTGGCCGTGGCCGGTGAATACGTCGCGGCAAGATTCACCATTCTCCGGGCCAGATCACGGATGTACTGGTCGGAAGGTTTGCCTTCCACGAATTCGATGTTGCCGGTAAGTTTGGGCGGAATCAGGATGACCCGCTGGTATCGGATGGCCCGGCTCACCAGAAAGGAGTTGACCGCCACGGCCATGGCAAGCACGACGATGACAAATTTCAAAAGTCTGTTTTCGGTAAACAGGTTACTGGTTTTCTGCAGAAAAATATTCATGTGCATGATGGCCTATTCGATGAAAACCTTTTCAAAATACGCCGGATAGTTTTTCATCCGGATCAGTCCCGCCATGTAGAGCAGATGACAGAGAAAGCCCCGCGGTTTCTGCCGTTTGATCCGGCTGTAAACGTAAGGCCCGGGAATGAGCAGCAGCCAGAATACATTGCCGTACATCAGGGCCAGCACCAGAAAGAACATGAACAGGGCCAGTTCGTCGCTTTCGTACCAGAGGATCTGAAACGGGGCGGAGAGATACTGGGGAAAGGGCCTTTTTATGCTGTCCGCCATATTGTCTACCCGACCAGCGCGCCCAGCGAAGCGACAACACTATCGGCCTTCAGGAGAAAGGCCCCGCCCAGCACGGTCGCGGCGGCAGGCAACAGCATTTGTCGGATGGCCATGACCGAGGCGGCCACCATGGAGCCGACCCCGGCGGCAAAACCGATGGGGCCTTTGAGGATCTGATTGATGCCGATGTCATAGATATCAAAAGCGAAGGTTCCCGCCGCCGGTGCGTTGAAGGCGTCCGCCCGGCTCGCGGCCACCAGACAGGCCGCCCCGAGGACCGACAAGGCAGCGATGGTCTTTTTGCGTTTGAGGCCGGCAGGGAACAACGACACCGAGCCCATTCCCCGTGGTTGTGATTTGATGTATTGCATTTTGGACTTTCTCCCTTGGGTGTGTTTTTTACTGTGCGCCGCCGGCGGCAGATGGCGAAGTGATTTCGATCTCCACCCGGCGGTTCAAATGCCGCATGCCGGGATCACGCGACACATAGTCTTGTTTCCCCTTGCCCAGAACGGCACCAACCCTGAAACCATGGAACTTCAACAGCCCGCCAACCGCCTTCGCCCGTTCCATGGCCAGAGCATCGTTAACCTGCTGCGCGCCAAGATCGCAGGTGTAGCCCGTAACCTGAAGCGGGGTGGTTTTGTCGATTCTCTTTCCAAGAGCGGCCAGAAGTTCTTCCTCTGTTTTCTCTGCCAGGCTTGTACTGGCCAGATCAAAGAGCACCGGCGGGACGAGTGGGTGCGCAATCCGGATGCGTTTTTCATCCACGTCATCCGTCTCTCTCGTCCTGAGAGACAGAAGCATTTTGTTTTTCTCGGCGACCGAGACATCAGCCTGAGCCCGCAGCTTTTTGGCGTTAACGAATGCACCGATTGCGAAGGTACGGACAGGAACATCCCGGGTAACAGCCATCCTGAAAACGTAGTGCTGTTCCGTGACGGCCATCGCCGCCAACCCGTTGACCGGGATCATTGCCATCGCCACTGCCGATATCACACTGCCGGAAATCCATTTTCGCATCGTCTTTGCTTTTACCTCTGTTTTCTTTTTCCAGGGCATGTGACCTGACCGACCGATTTTTTTCGAAAAAGTACCCTTGGTATAAGTTGACTTCATCCATCCGGTAAGCGCCAATAAATGCTGTTTTTTACTTATTTGTTTGCGCTCTGTAAGAGCGGTTCGTTTTGCTTTTCCGCAATATTTTTTTCTCGATGCCGGGCGACCTGGGCCCGGTTGCGGATCTTGTAAAGTCGCTCGATCTGCTGTTTGTTCAGACTGAAACCGAAAGTGATTTCGATCTCCTCCACCACGGTTCGCATGGCCAGGCCTTTACTCTCTTCCTGGTTCCTGAACCGGGTGTATGCGTAGCGTTCCCATTTGCTAGGCAGATCAGCCGTCCTGATGAAGTTGACCCGGGCCTTCATGGAGAGTTTGGCCATTTGGGGGCGGAGCACCTCTTTTCTGCCCCAGATCTTTTCGAGAAGCTGAAGCCCGATATGGTCTTCCCGGCAAAGAGGGTCCTGAATAATCCCTTCCCGGTTCAGATAGAGAAGCACGCCCTTTGGGATAAGGGAATCTTTGGCAAACTCCCTGATAGTCACACTCATCACGAAGCGCCGGCTATCCGTTTGATGCTGTTGCTGATCAACCGGCAGGCATGGCGACGGCTGATGTTGAATTCCCTGGCCAGTTCCGGGGTGCTTGCCGGTTCGGGTTGTTCGAGCAGCCAGATGCAGATCTCACGTTGCCGTTTGCTCACTGTTTTCAGCGCCTCTTCAACCGTTTCACTGTCTTCAAGTTCCTCCTGTTCTTTTCCGCGAGTAGGACCCGGAAGATTGTGGACTTCCAGGCAGTATTCGGTTTGAATGCCGGATGCCAGCCTTATGCAGTTGGTCTTGAAAATGACCCTGAAGAAGGGAACGAACTGCTTGGGTTTCTCTTTCTTGCTGGCGGCCAGCAGGGCTTTGTATGCCGCTATGGTGGCCTCTTGCACAAGATCAACGTTTTCCGCCGCCATGTACCGGCGGTAAGGGGAGGCAATCTGCCCGATAAGTTTCCGGTTGGCGGCAACCCACTGCATGGCCGTCGCCCACATTTCATTGCTGGTTGCCTGCTGATCGATAAAAACCGGACGTGTCATTTTTTCCGAACCTTTTACGGACTCCCTTTCTTTTAAGATTAAAAATAGATTAAAGATGATTAGGCTGATGCGGCATCCTTCGTAATCTCCATGGCTGCAAAGGATTAGGGGGATTTGTCAACTTTGATTTGCGACCGCTATGCCCACCATTACGACCGCTATGCCTCCCATGCGTGACTGCTATGCCCCCTCCTTACGACCGTTATGCCCCCTCGCTGTGACTGTTGTGCCCACCCCGTGCGACCGCTATGCCCCTAATTTTTTTCATTGGTGCTGATATTTTTTTTCTTTAGAACATGAACCTTGTCTAGCTGATCAATTTCCCAGGATTCAAGAGCGCCGCAATTTCTCAATTCTTCCAATGCAGTTCGTAACTTGCCCCGAAAGTCAGACAAGCGATTGCATTCAGAACCGCATAAGTGTCTCAAGGTGGCCGTTTTCACCGGATAAGGGACGGCATGACTTGCGTAAAAGCCGTGTAGCCATTTCGCCAGATCGGTCTTGAGGAGAATTCGTTGTGGCCACTGCAACATTGTCCATCCTGAATCAAACAGGAAAGCGAGCTTGGGATTTATTTTCAGGAAATAGGTTTTATCCCGGGCATTGTAGTAAAATTCATCGATCAACGAACCAGCATAAGTGCATGATTCCACCCGGCATCCGTACCGGATCTCCGCTTTGATCTCAACTGCCGAGGCGGTTAAGCGCCGCAGGGAATCTTTCAGCCAGTCCCGCCCGGATTTACCGAACTTGCGGCCTATTGCCCGTAGAAAACCTTTGGCTGAAAACTGCACATGACATGTAGGTGATTTTTCCTGTTGCCGGGAGGCAAGATGGAGTGCGTGAGCCAAAACGTCAAAATCACCCTGATCCAGACGCCAGCCGGTATAACGAATATCAAGACCCTTTACCGCAGCAACCAGCTCACCCTTAACGGCCTTTCTGCGACCACGCTGAATAACCCCAAAGAGGGCTGATCGCAGACATGGATTTGGTACGCCACGGGTCTCCTCATGCCAGACAGGCAACAGCGGGTTTTCGGCCAGCTCCTTTATCTTTTTCTGAAGTTCTGGGGATAAATTCTTCAGGCCGGCCATGAAACTATTGTCACCTGCATCCACGCTGTTTTCACCACAACCGAATATTTTTTGATTTTCTCTTGCGGCCTGGTTGTTTCAATTCTTTTTCCCCTTTTATTGACGAGTCCAGAAATTTGTCCAGATCTGCTTTCCTAAACAATAACTTGCCTTTTTGCTGACCGGACGGTCTGGAAAAAGGGATAATGCGGTGCTCAACAGCCAACCGGCGGAAATGGTCCGGTGAATAACCGGCGTAGTCCGCCGCCTGCTTCAGGTTCATGATCATTGGCGAAGAATTATTCCCATTGCTCAACAATCTGAGTATTTCACGCTGGCTCTCCTCTATGGCTGCGAGACGGGATTCAATATCCATTACTCATCCTGCTTTTGAGAGGTGTTCAGTGAGTGCCGATCTGATTTCCTCTGGGCTGCCCCACACCCAAGTCACCCTGCTGATACCTGTCGCTTCCTCAAGTCGCAAGGCAACTGACGGAGGACAACGCCGTCGGCCACGAATAATATGACTCAAAAAATCAGGCCCAATTTGTGCCGATTTGGCTATCTCTTTTTGTGTAATTTTTTCCGATGTAGTCTTCATGGCCAATTTTGTTATTAAAAATAGTCTATCATGTCAACAAAAATTTATAACAAAAGAGGAAATTTAAGTTTTCCCTTCCATTTGTTGAGCATATGGTCTATTGTTGACCTATGGATCAATCAGTTACACAACAATTCCAGGCAGCACTGGTTCATTTATTGACTCAGGAGGGGCGAGGAGCGCAAAGTCGTCTTGCGGGCCAACAAAACATTGACCGGGGCTATCTCAATGCCATTGTCAAAGGCCGCAAACCAGGCTCGGAAGAGGTTCGGGCCAAGATTGCCGGTCATTTCAATATGACCTACGAGAGCATGCTTGCTCTGGGGCGAGGCCTTCTCGGCAAGGCTAAAGGTGAGACTTCGTTGAAAATGAAAGGTGGGGAAGAGATTTCGGCGCCTCCGCTTGACGATGCCATCTGGGACAAAAGCGTTGTTGGATTTAAGTCGCCTAGAAAATCCAGGGATTCTCGGTCCGGTATTTCAGAAAAAATCCTGAAGGTTGTGGAGATTCTGGAATCGAACACCCGTTTTCGCGATATGCTGACGGAATTGATCGATGCTTTTCATGAATCGGTCAGCATGAAGAACGAAAACCTGAAGTTACAGAACCAGATGAAGGAAATGGAAGCACGGATCGCCAGCCTGGAAAAAGCGCTGGCTTTTGAAAAAGACCGGATTCAGAAATCCGCATAAAACTTCCCGCGGATCAATGGGAAAGAAGCGAGGGCGGAAAGATTGTCCGGCCGTTCAAGATATTCAGGTGACGTTTTCTTTGTCAGCTATTCTTGGGCAGATGGAACAAAAATGGAACAAATAGATATATTTAAAATATAAAACTTATTAATTGCGATATGTTACGAGTTGCTAAGCAACACACTTAAAATCCCTCGGCTCTTTGTAGCTGTGCGAGTTCGATTCTCGCTCCGGGCACCAGTAACTTTTCTCAAGTTCTCGTATTTTTTTCAGGTCCGGGGAGAGAGCCATCTTTCCATGTCCA
>AMWB02010884.1_pt1 | contig 22481 bp, 18 predicted proteins | sample 200311 | NCBI WGS metagenome assembly AMWB02 (sample SAMN02737377, study PRJNA173069) | bioreactor metagenome | biome: anode biofilm in microbial fuel cells | place: USA: California | collected 2010-12-16 | reverse complement strand
TACACACAATTACTCAGAGGGCAAACCTATTGTTTGGACTAGAGAATTGCTTGAAGAGTTTCTTGAGCTGAACAAGAAAGATGCTGGCGGTCACTATTTGTATAAGGATTGGGAATTAGCAGAGCATTTTTGTACAACCATTCCATCGATTCAGTATATGCGCCGCAAATATCTTAGGGTTAAGAGCCTTCTGGGCCCCAGAGCAAGAAAGGATAAGGTTCTAGAGTACCTCGGCCGTTCGGAAGTGGTCCTGTCCAATGTGCCCAGCGTAGAGGCCAAGACCAGTCGCTCATCCAAAAAACAACGTTAGACTACGTCGCACTACGTAGGGTACGTTGGCAGATCTTGGGCGGTGTTTTCCATTGTCTTGCGATATACGCTGTGGTTGAGCTCGAGAAATCCTGGGTCATTTTTGACAAGAGCGAACGCATCGGCTCGGGCAGCTTTCAAAAGTTCGAAGTCACGCACCGGGTTTGCAATCCTTAGCTGGAATGGCCCGGATTGTGCCGTCCCCAATAATTCCCCTGGGCCACGCAGTTTGAGATCTTCCTCTGCGAGTGCAAAACCATCGTTAGTGGAATACAGCACTTTAAGCCGTTTGATCGCGTCTGGAGTTATGTTTTCAGAATAGACCAGGAAACAGTAACTCTGTTCTGATCCCCTTCCTATTCTTCCGCGTAGCTGGTGAAGGGCCGAAAGTCCAAATCGCTCGGCGTGCTCTATGACCATTGCTGTGGCATTGGGGACGTCGACTCCTACCTCAACTACTGTCGTCGCAACAAGCACTTGGGTTTTTCCATGAACGAAATCGTCCATGATCGCCCGTTTTTCTTCTTCCCTCAATCTGGAATGTAAGAGGCCAACTTTGAATTCTGGATATACTTCTTTTGCAAGTCGCTCAGCCATTGCCTGTGCATTCTTGAGCTCGCTGTTGTCTGATTCGCTAATGAGGGGATAAATGAAGTATGCCTGCCTTCCTGACTTTAACAGTCCCCGGACGAACTCATAGACCTTTTTTTCGTTGCCCGATTTGGTGAGGTGTGTTTGCACCGGTTTGCGACCGGGCGGCATAGTTCTTATGGTGGAGACATTGAGATCGCCAAACAATGTCAGCGCGAGACTTCGTGGAATAGGTGTCGCCGTCATCATTAGAAGGTCGGGCATTGTGCCTTTTTGATAGAGTGCCTGACGTTGGGCGACACCGAAGCGCTGCTGTTCGTCTACTACGATAAGCTGTAAATCTTTGTAGACAACATCCTGAGAAAAAAGCGCATGTGTGCCTATAACAATGTCGACGATGCCTTCCGCAAGAGCCTGCAAAAGTGGGCGCCTCGGAGCGTCGTCTACGTTACCGGACAAGAAGGCCAGGCGTACACCCAGAGGCTCCAATAGGCGTGCAGCTGTTGCGGCATGCTGTTGAGCAAGCAACTCCGTCGGAGCCATAATGGCCACCTGTCCGCCGCGTTCCACAGCATGAAGCGCCGCGATGAGTGCCACAATTGTCTTGCCGGAGCCAACATCACCTTGCAGAAGTCGTGCCATTGGACGCGTGGAATCCATGTCGTGCTTTATTTCGTCCAACGCCGTACGCTGATCAGCCGTCAGACTAAAAGGGAGTCGCTCAAGAAGCTGTTTTTCCAGAATATTCTGAATCGGCTTTCGTTCTATACGCTGGGCTGCACGCCTTCGCATTCGCATTGCTATGCCAAGTTGAAAATAGAAGAGTTCCTCGTAGGAAAGTGTACGCAGAGCCAGATCCTTTTCGAAAACAGATTTCGGGAAGTGAATACCTGCGAGTGCCTTCGCTTTGGGTAGTAGCTTGTGTGTGGCAATAAGTTCAGCATCGATCTCGTCTTCCACGCGGCTGCCATACATGCTTAAGGCCGATTTCACAAGGCGCCGAAGAGATCCTTGCGTGAGACCCTCAGTGAGCGCGTAGACAGGCAACATTCCCCGCGACGGAGCCTCGGGCTCGGGAAGCGGTTCTATCTCAAAGCTGCTGGATTGAATTTCGCCATAGCGAAACTGAAACTTCCCAAACACCTGGACTCGAGTTCCGACTGGGAAGCTGTTCTCCAAAAAAGGCCTATTGAAACACAAGAGGACGGCCTCGGAGGTCTCATCCTTAACGACGAGTTTTAGGGTTCTTGTGGGTCCAAAGCCAAACCATTCGTGGGAAGTCACGGTTGCAACTGTATAAATATTTACACTTTTTGCAAATGCAGAGAATGGAGTCAGGACTGAGCGGTCTTCGTAGGTTCGTGGATAGTAAGTCAGGAGGTCGGCCACGGTGAAGATTCCCAGTCTCGCAAGGCGCTTGGTTATTGTTGGCCCTGACCCGCGCAGTATTGAGACAGGCTGCTTTAATTCGTATAGGAACACGTTGTAGAGTATAGCAAGGCGAGCTCTAAAATGGAAACGAAAAGTTGTTGTTAGAACTTCGGACTCGTGATAGTTTGTCAAAGAGGGAGGCATTATGAAAAAGGAAATTGCTAGCCTGATAGAACTGGATAGGCAGAGGACCTTGCTTGCGCACATCGACGCCTTGCTGGGTTGGGATCAGGAAACCTATCTTCCCAAAAGTGCTGTAGATGAGCGGGCAGAGCAAATTGCCCTTATACAAGGACTTGTCCACGAAAAAGCTGTGGACCCTCGTGTGGGGCAGCTTTTATCGGCCTTGGAAAAGCATCCGGATCTTGAGCCTTTGGAAAAGGCCTACCTTCGTGTGAGCCGTCGCGAGTACGACAAGGAGACAAAACTACCTCCGGATTTTGTCATGGAGTTGGCAAGACAAACCAGCCTTGCGCAGGCAGCCTGGGCAGATGCCAGACGAACCAACGATTTTGCCCTTTTTGCTCCTCATCTGGAAAAGGTGATTGAGCTCAATAAGCGATTGGCCAACTATATCAATCCACATGGACGACCCTACGACGTACTTTTGGATCTCTACGAAGAAGGCAGCACCGAAGCGGGCATTGCGGCAATATTTGCCCAGATGAAGGCGGATACCCTCAAGATTCTGTCAAAGATACAATCCAGGCCGCAAGTAGACGATTCCTTCTTGCACAGGCCAGTCTCGGCTGACCGACAGGCGCGGATTAGCCTCTACCTTATGGACGCAGTAGGCTTCGAAAAGGACAAGGGAAGGTTGGATACGGTTGCTCATCCATTCACTACCACTTTGGGCAAGTCCGACATTCGCATCACTACTCGATATATTGAGGATTTCCTTGCTTCCAGCATGTTCAGCACGATCCATGAATCAGGGCATGCGCTTTACGAGATGGGGATCGACCCAGATCCGGAATACTCTGGTACAAGGCTTGCTGAGCCTGTCTCCATGGCAATCCACGAGTCGCAGTCGCGACTGTGGGAAAACATGATTGGACGCTCAAAAGCTTTCTGGGAGCGTCATTATGCGAAGATACAAGAAATGGCAGGCACCTTGGACGATGTGGACTTGGACAGTTTTGTGCTTGCCATCAACAAGGTCGAGCCAAGCCTTATCAGGACTGAGGCGGACGAAGTTACCTATGGGCTCCATATTATTCTCCGATTCGAACTCGAATCCTCCATCATGGCGGATAAGCTCGCCGTTAAAGATATTCCCGAAGCCTGGAACGCCAAAACCAAGGAGCTGTTTGGGCTTGATGTGCCCAACAATTCCTCGGGCTGCCTGCAGGATATCCACTGGTCCATGGGCTCGTTCGGATACTTCCCGAGCTATGCACTCGGCAACCTCTACGCAGCACAGTTTTGGCACCAGATGCACAAAGACATTCCAGATCTGGAGGCACAACTGGCTGCAGGAAAGACCTCGGTCCCGCTCGCATGGCTTAGGAAGAATGTGCACTGCCATGGTTCGTTCTACAAGCCGGACGAGCTTGTCAAAAAGGCCACAGGCGAGGGACTTTCTCCGCGCTATTTTGCCGAGTACCTCGACAACAAGTACGCTGCAGTCTATGGGTATTGAGCGGCCAGAGCCCACTTGTTGCAGCGTGCCGACGCTCTGAAAAGCATTTTTGAGATTCTGGCAGGTTTTGGTCCTTACATTACCTGCCAGAATTTGGCATTGGTCTTGTCTATTTCCTCTGCACCAATGAGGGGGTAAAACTTTGTTTCGCTGCCCTTTGCAAATACAAATCCACCCTTTAGCATTTTGTAGGAAATCTTGTCGATAGGACAGTCTAAAGAAAGGCCTTTGACCTTTTTGCCAATAGTATTGCGCAGTTCGAGCACCGACTCGTGAAGACGCCCCGGGTGTATACCGGGAACCACACTGGTGAGGAACGGGTTTTCGTCGAACTCTTCCATAAAATCGTCGATGGAAAACTCAAGCTGTGTGAAGAACATGCTCGGAGCCCCTTCGGGGTTCTTAGAATCGGTTATAAACGCACCGTAAGCGCCAAGGTTCAACTTGGTAAGCACCATGAAGCGTATAGGATTGATTTCCAGAATAATTCGCATCTGGTCACACGAAGAAGCCACATCGAGTGTAGAAGACTCCATGGCAATGAAGTCGCCAGAAGCATTACAGAAATAGAGCTTGCCTATTGCAGACAGATCGACGTGCTCTAAGGTTCGATAGTTCTTTATGAATTTTGTGGCTTTTGGTCGTCCATCCGGATGAGGAATAAGGCCGGCTATTGCAGTGTCAAAGTCAAAATACGGGTTTCGCCAATCTGGATCGAGCTCGGCAAATATTAGTCTGCCTTCAAAGAACCTGGAGGAACCCTGTACATAATGTTTTGCAAAAAGGTCTGCCGGCAACTGTGACGCAACAAGTGAGTGATTGGGATGCAGGACTAAGTATATGTGATGATCGGTTTTAGGTGTCATTGGATGCTCCTTTAAGGCGCTAGGCCGCTGGGGAATTTCGGTCTCTATGGTGGACATTTTTGCATAAATTTGCAATAGGATGAGCGGATGTAAGGAGACCGAAAAACCCATAAGCATGAGTATCGTCGAGGGGGGTGTGACTCGGAATCGGCAGTTCTTATTATTGCAGCATGTGGTATTTCCAGTTACTATACTGGTAATGCCTACAAAACTGGACGTCGCCGATCACAGCCGGAAATTTGGCACGTTTGACCTCATCTATCCTGTTATTTCGCGGAGATCGGGCGGGCTTTCCCTTGGTATCAACCTGTTTCCCGATACAAAACGCTGCAGTTTCGACTGTCCTTATTGCGAAGTGCTGCCTTTCGAGGGCACCGTTTCTTTCTCTCCCGGGCTCCTGGCGGAGGAACTAGAAGAGTTTCTGTCCGGTTACGAGCGCGGAAATGGTCCTTTTGCTGACGCGGTTTTGCGCGACATTTCTATTTCCGGCAATGGCGAGCCAACACTTTCACCACGGCTGGACGCAGCGTTGGACGTTGTTTTTTCGATTTGCAGGCAGCGTAAGGTCTGTCAAGAAGCGGATATCGTGCTCATAACGAACTCAACTGGTTTTCTAAGGGAGGATGTCGCTTTACTCTTGCACAAATGGCAAAACGCTAACGACCTAAAGATTTGGGCCAAATTGGATGCCGGCACTCAAGCGTGGTTCGAACTGCTTTCTGGCTCCCGCTACAATCATGCGTCGCTCTGTGCCGCAATAACGAACTATGCCAAGACGTCGCAACTTACGCTGCAGACAATGCTGTGTGGTATCAAGACTAAAGAAACAACATTCCGCAATAGCTCCTTGCCTGCCGCAACATCCCAGACATGCGGCGTTCTGACTACCACCCTAGAGCCAGGTGATACGGAGGCGGTAGCGTACGCGGAATGCGTAAACACTATGCTGAGCAGTGGTGCCCTTATAGACAAAATTGATTTCTATACTGTTGCACGACCTTGCGTCTCTGATAACGTCTATGCTCTGCCCGCAGAAAAGATTGCTGCTTTTGCCAGCAGAGTGCATTCCCTTTTGGTAAAAGATCTTGCGTTGCGCGGGTTTGACTCAAGAGGACAGATTGACCTTGGCCTTGAGCATTGCTTAGATTTGTCGCACAGGGACGGGGCCCGCGTCGATGGTTGACCTGCACACGCATTCCAAGGCCTCGGATGGTGCCCTTTCTCCTGCCGAGCTGTTGGCGCTTGCAGCACGGAAGGGTGTAAAGGCCTTAGCGCTGACCGATCACGACACGACTGACGGAGTACAAGCCGCATACGAGGCTTCTTTGCAACTTGGCCTGGGTTTTATTCCGGGCGTCGAAATCGAGATCGAATTCAGTCCCGGGGAGTTCCATCTTTTGGGATTAGGTATCGACCCTAAGAATGATCATCTTGTACAAACCTTAAGTACGCTTGCAAAAACAAGGCAACGGCGCAATAAGAACATACTTTTGCGCTTTCAGGAAGCCGGCATCCGGCTCGATATGGACGAAATTGAAGCCATTGCGGGCACAAGCAGGATCGGCCGTCCTCATATCGCTGATGCGCTGGTGCGTCAGAAGATCGTAAGAAATCGACAGGAAGCCTTCGATAAATACCTCGCAAAAGGGAAGCCCTTTTATCTTTCCAAAGACTGCCTTGCACTCGAAGATGCGATCGAAATAATACGGGAAGCCGGCGGTATTTCCGTCGTTGCTCATCCATATTCGCTCTTTGTCAGCAAATCCAAGCTTTCGGAGCTTATGGATGAATGGAAGGCTCTAGGGGTTGATGGGATCGAAGGCTATCATTCGGCGGCTAAGCTTGGGCAATGCAAAATCCTGGAGCGAATGGGGCGTCAACGAGGCTTTTTGATCACTGCCGGTTCGGATTACCACAACGAAAGCAAACCCGAGTGCGGAATTGGCCACACTGCCGGGGGCATAGAGATTTCCGATTCCTTTTACACAGAACTCTTAAGCAGGTTGCCACAGCTCAAACCCCTTGAAGACCTCGAGCAATCTCAATGCTTGCCGGGCGCTCAACCTGCAGATAACTAATGAACAACTGACACGCAGCGGGCAACCAGACACCCAGACTAGACTGATTCATCCATCGCATCATAAATTGATACTGCAGATAGAAATACGATAAGAATGATCGGACCTAATAAGAGGCCATTAAAGCCGAAGAGCTTGATTCCGCCAAGTATGGAAAAGAAGATCAACAAAGGGTGAACGCTCAATCTGTCGCCTATCACTTTGGAACGAATGAAATTGTCAAGCAGCGCCACCGGCACCGAGGAGACAATCAGAAAAATGATGCCCATCGCAAGGCCCCGACTCAGCGCCATATAAATCGATAAAGGCAGCCAGACGAAGCCGGTACCTATCATCGGTATAAAGGATGCGACGGCAGTAAGCACACCTATAACCAGATTGTTGCCCAGCCCAAAGACACGCGAAATAAAGAACATGGCAAGCCCTTGGTAAAGCGCTACGAGCAAGTAGCCCGTTACGAGTTCGTGGCTGGAGTGCTTTATTTTTCCAAAAAACATCGTAGTCAGATTCTTTTCGAGAGGGATCGCTCCAATAAGCAGGTTTATTAGTTCTCTGCCGTCCAGATACAGAAAAAACAGCGTGAATATCATGAATGCGAGGTTTATGACGAAATTGGCGATATTCTTTAGAGCGGAACCGGAATAACTGATGATTCTGCTGGATCTGGCAGATATGAATTGCCTAATCGCGGCAACAATATCGATCTTGCTCAAATCCACTGCGCCGTTCGAAAGTCTGTAGATAAAGCTCCCAAGAGGACTATCAGGCTCTAAGGAAAAAAGCTCCGGTCTGGATTCGACTTCACGCAGTATCGTTCCGAATACATCTAAAAGTTGCCGTACGAGTGCAAATGCCAAAAAACCCAGCGGAACTGCAATAAGTAGGACGTCGAGAATGGCGAAGACTGCTGCAAGTAGGTTTTTCTTGAGGCCATGGACGTATAATTTGTCACGCGTCTGCTTGGTTTTGCCTTCAACATTGGGTTTTGTGTTATGCTTTGAATTTGTGCTTGCACAGCGTTCAAACAAAGGCCTTGTAAAGGAATATAGCAGAAAAGCCCAGAGTAGGGGCGTCAAGTAAGAGCGGAAGAGCCACCCGACAAGTATAAAAAGGCCAATGTAGAAAATGAGAAAAATCTGTTTCTTGGTTCCGCGCTGTTCCATTTTGATGAATACTAGTACAATCCTCGTACGTAAACAAGACGAACTGAAGCCTAAGGAGAATTGTATCGTGGCAACGCTCTATATGGTTGGGACGCCCATTGGCAATTTGGAAGACATAACACTTCGTGCTCTGAAGACACTAAATGACGTCGACATCGTCGCATGTGAGGATACGAGGCAAACTATTAAATTATTGAATCATCATGAAATACACAAACCTCTTATTGCTTGCCATGCCAATGACGAGAAGCGTGTGGCCCTCAAGATTATCGGTCTGCTCGGCCAAGGAAAAAGTGTGGCCTACTGCACCGATGCAGGTACCCCGGGTCTGTCCGATCCGGGCGCCACGCTTGTGCGCATGGTAAGAGAGGCACACTTCTCTGTAGTTGCCATCCCGGGCCCATCAGCCTTTGCAACACTTTTGAGTGTTTCGGGGTTTGGAGGCAGATCGGTGCTTTTTGATGGGTTCTTGAGCACGAAGGCTGCTCGAAGAAGTGCACGTTTAAAGGAGCTTTTGGACAGAAACGAGTCCTTTTTGCTGTATGAGTCGCCTTTTCGCGTAGCAAAGTTGATAGCCGAACTTGCCTTGCAGGCTCCAGCCAGACAGGTCTGTATAGGCAGAGAGCTCACCAAAATCCATGAAGAGATCTATGTGGGCACTGCAAAGGATCTTGCGCTGCGCTTTGCATCGAACCGGTCGAACCGTCCGAAGAATGATGCAAGCAATGATGCAAGCAATGAGACAGGGACTTCTGCCCTTACACGCACACTCAATGCCGCGGATATACCGGAGAGGGGAGAGTTCGCCGTTATGGTCTATGGGCAGGACCTGGGCAGCGACAGGTTGTCAGAAGATGATTAAGGTATCGAAACTGGCCTCGCTCCACGGCGTGGCAAGGACGAGAAAATGTGCGCTGGTCCTGGAAAGGCTGGAACTGGAGCTTTCAGAGCAGGCCCTTTGTAGTCAGCCGGAGGGCGCATCCTCAGAGATTCTCGCCCTACCGCAGATTTTGTACGCACAAGATCTTGCGGGGTTCTTGGTTGCCGATTGTGAGTCACCCGAAGAGGTGCGAAACGCTGCACAGAACTTTCTAAAAGCGCTTGCGGACATCAACGCAAGCATCAACGCAAGCTCCTTGGGTCCAAGCGGTCAAAAGGGAGGTTTGAATAGGGAGCGACTGCTTCGCCCAGTCAACAACTTCAAACACGCGCTGATGCATGCCTCAGGCCAAGCTCCTGCGGATTGGGATCTTCACAATTATGTAACTTCGAGCAATGCCGAGCAGTGCGACAGAGCCATGAATGATAAAAAATGTGGTCTGCGAGTCTATCTTGAAGATATACGCTCCCCTTTCAATGTTGGAACAATTTTCCGTACTGCAGAGGCTTTTGGGTTTGCAGAGGTTCTGCTTTCTGCAAACTGTGCAGATCCCCTTCATCCTAGGGCCCTTCGTTCTTCCATGGGAGCTGTCGATATGACTCCATGGAGGCGTTGTTCACTGGAAGAAGCAATGACACTGGGTCAAAGTTTTGCTTTGGAACTCGGCGGTAAAAATATCTATGATTTCTCTTTTCCTAAAGATGGTATAGTCGTCTTGGGCTCGGAAGAACTGGGAGTTTCTCAAAAGGCAAGAGAGATCGTCACCGACGGCATTGCCAGCATTCCGATGTTTGGGAAAAAAGCTTCAATCAATGTAGCGGTGGCATTTGGAATTGCAGCTTCTTTGTGGGCAAGTCAGCGTTTTCTGATTGACCGGGGTGCAGAGAGAGAGTAGTATCCACCTATATAACATAACCCCTTAAGGGAGGAATCATGGCTAAGGTAGAACTCAAAGGTATTGGGAAGGTGTACGAGGGCAATGTTCGCGCGGTGAACAATGCCAACATCACCATCAACGACAAAGAGTTTGTCGTATTCGTCGGCCCCTCTGGCTGCGGAAAAACGACGACCCTCCGTATGATCGCCGGACTGGAAGACATCACCGAAGGCGAACTCTACATCGATGGCAAGCTCGTCAACGATGTGCCGCCTAAGGACCGCGACATTGCGATGGTCTTCCAGAATTATGCGCTTTATCCGCATATGACGGTGTATGACAACATGGCTTTTGGGTTAAAAATCCGCAAGTTGCCCAAGAGCGAGATCGACGAGCGCGTCAAGGAAGCGGCTCGTATTTTGGACATCGAGAAATTCCTGGACAGGAAGCCCAAACAGCTTTCTGGCGGTCAACGCCAGCGCGTTGCGGTTGGACGTGCCATTGTTCGCAAGCCCAAAGTATTCCTTTTTGATGAACCATTGTCCAACCTCGACGCCAAATTGCGCGTTCAGATGCGTGCAGAGCTTATCGAGCTGCACAATAGGCTACAGGCCACGATGATCTATGTAACCCATGACCAGATCGAAGCCATGACTATGGGCGACAAGATCGTCGTCATGAAGGATGGGCAGATTCAGCAGATTGGCTCGCCACTGTATCTGTACGGGAACCCAATCAACAAGTTTGTTGCTGGCTTCATTGGTTCGCCGCCTATGAACTTCCTCAGCGTTAAGGTTCTGGAAGAAAACGGCAATATAGTGATCGATGAGGGCTCCTTTAAGCTTTTGCCGTCTCCAAACCATGTCGCGCTCTTAAAACCCTATGTTGGCAAGGAAGTCTACTTTGGTATCAGGCCTGAAGACCTTTATGTGTCGCAAGATGGTGATACCAACAAGTTCTCCTGCAAAGTATCGCTCGTCGAACCGCTCGGTGCGGAGATTCATCTGCAGGCATCCACGCCGACACAGACCTTTACTGCGCGCGTTCCGCCTCATCATATCTACAAACTGGGAGAGACAGTAAGCTTTACGCCGCTCATGGACAAAGCCATTTTCTTCGACAAAGAGACCGAAAAGAGTATTTTGCCCGTGAAGTGGAACGAACAGGAAGGCTAAGGAGCGTAGCATCCGCGTCGATTCTCTTGTTACTGCAAAACGGATTTATACAGTAGATAGTCAGGTCCCCATAGCCACAGGCATGGTCGTCAATGCGGGGCGTGTCGTGGCTCTGGGGAATCTGGAACAACTTCTAAAAGATTTTTCTCCACTTCATCGTCTTGATTTTGACAATGCCTTTGTATTCCCAGGTTTTTTTGATCCTCATTGTCACTTTCTTGACTACGGTTATCTTCTGCAGGAGGCTAATCTCTACGGCGCGCGATCCTGGGAAGAAACAGTAGAACGACTCGTGGTGCACAAGCAGCGCTCATCGGGTAATTCGCAAGTAGGGATGCTCCAGGGTTCGGCCGGAGGCTCGCCACGTTCATGGCTGGTGGGGCGGGGCTGGGACCAAAACCTGTGGCAATCACAAGAGTTTCCGGATAGAGAATTGCTTGATAGAGCTTTCCCTGACACGCCGGTTATTGCCAGGCGCGTGGACAGTCACGCAGCGATAGTGAATGGGAAGGCCTTGGAGCTTGCAGGGATTGGCTCTCATTCTCACATCGACGGTGGTGTTGTAGTTGTACAGGATGGCTGGCTCACAGGGCTTCTTTTGGACAACGCGATCTCGCTTGTGGCTCATGCGATGCCTGCCCGAAGTGAAGAAGAAAAACGCGCCGCGGTAGCCGAGGCGCAAAAAGCGTGTTTTGCGGCGGGGCTGACTTCAGTGTCGAACGCGGGAACACGCGCAAAGGATGCGCAGCTGATTCGGGCGATGCAGGGCGAGGGGGCGATGAGGCTGCGCATGTATGCGATGCTGGAGGCGAACGAGGAGAATTTCGCGCTTTTTGCGCAGGCGGGACAGGGGCCGGTGGTGGAAGGGGGCCTGAGTATTCGAGCGTTCAAGCTGTATGCGGACGGGGCGCTCGGCTCCCGCGGCGCGTACCTATTGGAGCCGTACGCCGATGATCCTACTACCTGCGGGCTCCAAACATTGCAGAAGGACGACTTGCGCAGAGTCTGTACGCTTGCAAAAGCGCACGGCTTTCAGGTCAATGTGCATGCTATAGGGGACGCAGCCGTGCGCATGGTGCTCGATGTCTATGAGGAATTTCTCGTTCCAGGGAACGACCTGCGCTGGCGCATCGAGCACGCACAGATCGTACATCCTGACGATATTCCACGCTTTGGACGCTTTTGTATCATCCCTTCCATCCAAACGACGCATGCAACGTCGGATATGAAGTGGGTTTCGCAGAGGCTTGGCTCAGAACGAATGCCTCGTGCTTATCCACACCGTGCACTGCTCAACCAGAACGGTTGGCTTCCGAATGGGAGCGATTTCCCGATCGAACCCATTGAACCTACAAGAGGCTTTCATTCAGCGGTCACGAGGCAGGACGATAAAGGTGAGCCAGAAGGCGGATTCCAACCTGAGAATTGTTTCAGCAGAGAGGAGGCCCTCAAAGCCATGACGCTTTGGGCGGCGCGCGCTAATTTTGAAGAAACCGAACGTGGCAGTCTGTCCGTCGGGAAACTTGCAGACTTTACGGTCCTCGATACAGACCTTATGTCAGCTCCAGAAGAAAAACTGCGACGCCCTACCGTGTTGGCAACTGCGCTTGGCGGCAGCCTTGTCTACGAAGCACACTGATCCTACGCAAGTTTAACAAAAAGCCGCCCAGGGCTTATTGGCCTTGGGCGGCTTTTTGTGTGAGCTGTTGTGCAAGTATCTGTTTACAGAAACTTGCTGCACCAGTCCCAGTATTCTATTCTTCTTCGGTTTTGGACTCTTTCTTTGCTCGTTTTTCCGCTCTTTTCTCTTTGAGCGATTTCTGCGGTTTCCTTTTCTCCGCAGCTTTTGGTTTGTCCTGCGACTTCATATAAAACCTCCATAAAGGAAAAGAATTCCACACCCATACCTACAATTGTGCGCAGGCCCTTTTGCGCTACGCCAAGATTGTGGGCTATTCAAAGAAGACCTTCAGAGAGACCTTCTTGCGGAATACTTTGCCCTTATTATCGTCACTTGAGTACAGTTTTACAACTGGGCTCAGGCTATTTCTTCGGGCTCTCCCTTCTTTACGTTGCCCATGACAAAGAAAGCACCCAACATACAAAGCCCGCAGTAGAGGAACATGCTGCGGTAGCCCAGTAAGTCGATAAGTGCGCCAGTCACTATTGGCGCTACAATTGCAGCCAATTGGCTCGCCGTATAATAAAGTCCGGTGTAAACACCCATTGTTCCCCATGTGGCCATTTGCCACAGCATTGGGAATGAATTTGTCACAATAGAAACCCAGAACATCCCAAACAAAAACATGATCGCCCAGAAGCTGTATAGTTTGAGCGAGCCGGACAGGCCAGAAGTCAATGGAGCGTGGAAAAAGAGAAACAGCGTTAGGACGACTATTGTGACAAGACTAATGCGGATCGTGCGTTTTCGGCCAATTCGATGTGCAATGTATCCTGAAGGAATTGCAAAGATTGCGTAGGCAACACCCACCATACCCGCAGCGAGAGCAGCATTTCCAGCGCTCGTACCGAGGACATCCGTAGAATACTTTCCAACAAAGGGAAGGACTCCCTGATAGCCAAGGAACCACAAAAAGAGCGATACCAGTATGTAGAGTGCGCTCTTGTCGCTTTGCGAAGCCACGGCCTTAAAGCTTGCGAACAATGGCTCTTTCTTTTCCTGACTATCGCTTTCCCCATTTCTTTTTTCCTTTACAAAAAAGAAAAGCAAGATTACAGCAATAATGACAAGCAGACCGGCTATCGGGAAAGGTATGCGGTTCTTAGTGGGACCAATAATCGGCAGCACGACGTCCAGATCCATGAGCCGGGCAAGGAACAAGGTTCCCACAATTGTGGCGATTCCGCCCATGGTGTTTATCACTCCATTAGCTTCTGATCGATAATCAGCAGGGATGGTGTCGGGCATGAGCGCGACGACAGGCCCGTACGCTGCCTGTTTGGTTATGTTAATACAGCAGATTATTGCTATAAGAGCGCCCAGAGAAGCTTCCGCCGCATAGGGCAGAGCGCTAAAAAAAACCGCGCATAGAGGAAGAAGCGTAACAATAAAGGGCATTCGTCTGCCAATTTTTGTCCGGATCTTGTCCGATGCCACACTGACAATCGGAATAAGAAAAAGGGCCAGGATGTTGTCAATTGTCATAATTAGTCCAATCAGCGTCATGGAGGACAAATACTTGCTCAAGAAAATCGGCACATAAGTATCGTAGAGTGGTCCGGTCAAGCTGATTGTAAAAAACCCAAAACCAATAAGAAATGTCAAACCGAGATACTGCCTAAAGCCCTTCTTATCGCCGCTCATTCGTGTTCCTCCTTCTTGCATCGGTTGCCCCTAGTGTGTCTTAGATCTCGTTTGCCAAGCTATTAGTCGACACGATCAATACATACTACACCATAAGGCCTAATACGCAAAGGAAAAACTGAACCCTTGCCAAAGAGTTTCTCCATCTCTTCAATATAGAACTGTCTATACTCACATGGAATGTAGACTTGAATTGTACCTGCAAAACCTCCACCATGCACCCGACAGACTCCCTTACCTGCGGTTTTCCTGTCGAAGAACTCCTCGGTCATGGCGAGCGCAACGGCGAGGCCTTCGTCTCTAGGAGATTCGTTGGGATAAAGATTCTGAAGATATTTCCACGAAGACTCCGAGGATCTATGTACTATTTCGAGATATTCAGCAATATCGCCTTTTGTTATTGCTTCTGTGATTTTTTGGGCACGCTCGTTCTCAGTTATAAAGTGGTATGCCCGAACAAACGCCCTATCGCCACAGGTCTTACGAATTTCGTCAATCTTTGCTTTTAGGTCTTCCAAACTGATGCCCCGCAACACCTCTTTGCCGAATATTCGCGCCACAGAAGTCATCTCGAGCGGAATGTCCCTGTAACTGTCGGTTAGATCGGCGTGGCTCCCTCCTGTGTTCACGATGAGCAGGGAATAGCCATAGTCCTCCGGGTCAAAACTGAAAAGACGAATATTCGGATTTTCTGGATCGACAAAGTCTAGGGCAGCTATCTGACCTAGAGCACACGCCATTTGGTCCATAAGTCCACAAGGCTTTCCGAAGTAATGGTTTTCTGCATACTGGCCGATCTGTGCAAGTTCAGAAGGAGAAAGGTCAAGCTGATTACAATCAGCCAGAATAGAGCCAATCAATACTTCGAAAGATGCAGAACTGGAGAGACCAGACCCTGGCAGAACATTGGACTGAATGCAGGCTGAAAAACCATGCATCTGGAGGGGCACGTCTTTGGCTGACTTGCGCTGTTTGCAGAATCGGCGAATTCCATCTGCAATGCCACGAACGAGCGCTTGAGAAGAACCTTGTTCCTCTGGATGGATTGTGTTGTCTGCGATATCGATAGTGAATTCGCCAAATCCTTCCGATCGCACCTGTACCAAAGAGTCCGTGCTGGGACAGGCGACCGCGGCCATATCCATTTGTATGGCTGCTGCCAGCACATTCCCACGATTGTGGTCAGTATGGTTGCCACAGAGTTCAGTTCTTCCAGGGGAAGAGTAGAACCTCAAACGACTTGTTTTGTCCAAACTGGGTACGCTTGTGAAGTCCATACCAGTAGATCCTGAGTGTGCATGTTCTTTGTACGCGCGCTCTTTGAAGATCTGAACGAGCGCTGCATAGCGTGCCGTTTGTTTCGCAACTTCTTCTTGACCATAAAGAGATTCAAGCCCCTCTACGTGAGGAATGTGAGTGGGGGCGGAAAGTTCGTTGTCTTGTCGATGAGTTTTCATAAAGACCGCCTTATCTTGGCCCGGATTCATACTTACACCGGATTCATGCTTTCATTGGATCCTACATCATATATCAGGAAAAAGACGGAAAAAATAGAGCAAAAAAAGACGGCCTCAAGAGGCCGTCTTAACAAAACACTGAATTCAAATATGAATCAGTTTATTTGGCAGCTTTTAGGGCTTCCTGTGTAAGCGAAACCAGACTGCCTACTGAGATAGAGACGCCAGAGACAGCATCAGTTTTTCCGTCCTTGTTTACGGTGATCTTTGCTGGATCTCCGGCCTTGATGATTGCTTTTGCAAGCCTGTCGGCCTGTACGTGCCACTCGCCATTCTTGGCATTCATCTTGTACGTGCCTTCCGTGCTCTGGACAAGCTTGGACTTCTTTTTCGGATCGCTATTGATGCCGTTGAAGACGACGTCAACGATGGTACCATTTACCACTGTGACGATCACAGAATCCTTCCAACCGCTTTCGTATTTATCGCCTTCCTTGTAGTACCAACCATCCTTATAGGGGCCTTTTGCAACAGGCTGGCTCTGAAGCGCTTTTCTGGCAAGCTCGAAAAACTCGGATACGGAAAGAGTGGCACCAGAAATTGCATCGGTGTGGCCGTCTTTGTCATACTTGGAGAAATTGACATCCTGGGTTTTTACGAGATATTCCTCAACAGTCTTTGCCTGGACATCCCATTCGGCCTTTATCTTGGAAGCCTTAACCATGCCATACTTACCGGCGGCTGCGTAGGATTTTTTGTCATTTGCACCAGCAATGTTAGAAACCGCATTCCATGTGGCGCTCACGATCTTGCCCTTGTTAACAACGATGATTGCCTGAGCTTTCCAGCCGGAGCTTGAAAAATCATCGCTTTGCGCAAAATACACTCCGTCCTTTACCTTCGCCACATTGACCTGAGCAAAAGCTCCAGCTGTCAAGATAAGCAGCGCAACAAGTAGAACGCTAAGCTTTTTCATAAACCCTCCAGATAGCAACGCCCTATGGTAGGACTGCTATATTAGAAATTAGAAATGGAATTAAAATTCTCGATAATATTAGAACCATTTCTGGCCAAGGTTGTCAAGGATAGACTGTTGGTTTTTTACGTGAGGACTTAGGCCATCTCGTTGTAGGATTCCTTGACATCTCCGACAAAGCTTCATAGGCTCATAGGAACTATCAGAACTATCGTGTTTGAGGAGTGGCTGCAAATGAACCAGTTGGCTGAAGAGCTTAACGGAGTTTTGTCTTCTTCAGTGGCAGGAAGACTTCTGTCCGATATGGGACGCCGGATGTATTTCCCGAAGGGTATCATAACCCAAAGTGCCGAAGCCGGCCAAAAAGCATGGCGCTACAACGCGACTATTGGTATGGCCTATCAAAACGGTAACCCCATGATCTTGGATGCGGTTAAGGCGGCGCTTCCCACTTTGAGCCCAGCCGAGGCCGTGGCCTATGCGCCAACTGGCGGCTTTCCTGAGCTCCGGAAACGGTGGAAGGCCGAGATTGTTCATAAGAATCCGTCTTTAGCGGGGAAGGCCTTTTCTTTGCCGGTTGTTGTTCCCGGCCTGACTGCAGCAGTGTCCTACATTGCCGATATGTTTGTCGAGCCGGGTGACGCTGTCATTGTGCCCGACCTCCATTGGCCTAATTACCGCCTCATCGTAGAGGAGCGGAAAATGGCCGCTGGCTTGACTTTCCCTATTTTTGCCGATGGAGCTTATAATATTGCGGGTCTTGAGCAACTTCTGCGGGAAGCTGGTGCTCGTCGTGGCAAGGCTATCTGCATCTTAAACTTTCCGAACAATCCAACTGGCTATTCACTCACCTTGAAGGAAGCCGACAACCTCGTTTCGATGCTGACTTCGGTTGCACAGGACGGTACTGATATTCTTGTTATCACCGATGACGCCTATTTTGGACTGCAGTACGAGCCGAATCTGCTGACGGAGTCTATTTTTGCCAGATTGGCCGATGCTCATCCAAATATCCTTGCAGTAAAAGCAGATGGTCCCACCAAAGAAGACTATGTGTGGAGTTTTAGGCTCGGGTTTGTGAGCTTTGCAAGCAAGGGACTTGGCGCAAAAGAATACGATGCACTGGAAAAAAAGATGCTCGGTGTCGTCAGGTCTTCGGTGTCCAGTTCGAATGGGGCCGGTCAACAGATCCTGCTCAAGGCACTGGATTCTCAGGGCTACCGAGACCAAAAAGCCCAGTATCGATCCATTCTGCAGGCGCGTTACGACACTTTTAAGAAGTATCTGGGTTCGATTGAGTTGCCGAAGGAGATTAGGCCACTACCTTTCAATTCTGGATACTTTATGAGCTTTGAGTGCATTGGTCTTTCTGCAGAAAAACTCAGAATCGAATTACTGGAAAAGGATGGGATCGGCTGTGTTTCGCTTCAAGACCGCTATTTGCGGGTAGCCTTTTCCAGCGTTGAGGAAAAGGATTTACCAGACCTCATCGAGAGAATTATCGCAGCGGTACGGAGGCTCTCGTCTTAAAGAACCTTAAAGAGTCTTAAGAAGGCGCCTGTTTCAGAAGAATAAGGGCTGCTGCTTCTTGCTATTGCAAGGCGATATCGACTGCGACCATACGGTGATCCGAGGCGGGGATGCTACCGTTGACGTTTGGGGCTTCCACTTTGGGTGAGGAGATGACCAAAACATCGTCTTTATGAATTGTTCGAGCCAGGGTAGGAGATACCAGGACATGGTCCAGAACGCTTTTGTAGCGGCTGTCCTCAAAGGTTGGCGTATCGGGACAGTACCGATAATTGGCGTCCAGAAAATCGTTGTTCGGATCCGTGTCGTTCCTGAATGACAAGATGCCTAGCGTTGAGTTTTTTTTCTCGAACTCGTCTGGATTGGTAGTGTTAAAGTCCCCTGCCAGCACGATTGCATGTTTTGAGATCGAAGATCCGTACTTGTCGTTTAGTGCGTTGTATACGGCTAAGGCTTGGGCTCGCCGGGAAGCCTCTGAAGCGGAATCGCCCATGGCCTTGAAATGAAATCCAAATACATGCAGAGCCTTCCCTTGGACGTCGATAGTGGCCGCAATTCCGGCGCGTGGCCAGGCGTCACCCTTTTGCGGGGCTGCGATATCCCCTGTGTCTCTGATTGGATACTTTGAAAAGACTGCCAGATCGTCTTCTCCAGGCGGATCAATAGAATAGACATATGGCATGGACCACCCTGCCTGAGCCAGGGCAACAGACAAGAGAGCGATGTCTCCACCCTTTTTGGAGTCGACCTGAACTTCCTCGGCAACAATGACATCGACCCGCGTCTCTTTGATGAGTTGTGCAATTTCTGCGTGAAGTGCGATTCGCTTGCCCAAAGCATCTGTTGCCGCGCAATCCCGCATATTCCACGTTGCGACACGCACTTTGAGAGTATCGCCCGGAGAGGACACAGGGGGTCCTGTGACCGTCTTGGCTGCTGGTTCGTGAGAGGGTTTTGTGGCGGCAACAGGATCGCCATTGCCCCCATTGTGCAAATCAATGGCAGCTGGCTTCCCTGTCACAGCCAAAAGAACAAGAAAAACCACGCTTGCAGAGGTCAGAATACCCATGACGGTGTGAGCCGCCCTGCTAAAGCCTGGTTTTGTAGACTTAACCACCTTACCGTCGCCAGATTTCTTGATAATTCACCGTCCTAAAATAAGTGATATCGTCATTGCAGGATGTATGACTTTAGGGGCGGGAATCCATTGAAGTAAATAGACGAGTAACTTTGCGTGTAGGCGCCAGTCGTAAGGATATAGACTCTATCGCCGATACGGGCCGTTTCTGGCATCATATATTGGGTCTTCTCGTACAGAATATCCATGGAGTCACAGGTGGGACCCGCAAGTATGACATCGACGGCGTTTCCTTCCCGCTCAAAATAGATTGGATATTTAATGGCCTCGTCCAAAGTTTCGATAAGGCCACCAAACTTGCCAATGTCCAAGAAAACCCATGGATAACGCTCGTGAACGGATTTTTTTGCGATATTGATGATCTCGGACACTATGACGCCCGAGTCGCCTGCCATGGAACGGCCTGGCTCGATTATGATTTCCTCTGGCCAATCGTTCTTGAACGAATTGTCCATAAAGCGCTTTATGTCTTCGGCGTACTGCGCGAGCGTATCGGTCGGTTCCAGGTAGTTCGCAGGGAAGCCGCCTCCCATGTTGAGCATTTTGAGTTCTACCTTGAGATCTTCTTTTGCCCAGGTAAAGATCATTGAAGAAGTGGCAAGACAACTGGACCATTGGCCGACGTCACGTTGCTGGCTGCCAGGATGAAACGACAGGCCATAGGGCACAAGGCCAAAACGAATTGCAGTTTTTATGAGCTGACGCACAAGGTCTGGATGCGAGCCGAATTTCTTGGAAAGAGGCCAATCGGCACCCAGGCCCTCTGTTAGCAGCCTAAAAAAGACCTTGGAACCTGGAGCAGCTCGTGAGATCTTGTCCAAATCTGTGATCGAATCGGTGGCAAAAAGCCGCACCCCTTTTTCGTAAAAATAGGCGATGTCTTTTTCCTTTTTGATCGTGTTCCCAAAGCTCATGCGGTCAGGGGAAATCCCAAGTCTAAGCAGTTGATCCAACTCATACCGGGACGCAACATCGAAGCTCGAGCCCAGGTCCCGCAGGAGCGAGAGTACGGCATCGTCAGGATTGGCTTTGACAGCATAGTAGATTTTTGCGAACGGCAGATTCTTGCGCAGGTCGTCGTAATTCTTTTTGATCACATCCAGGTCGATAATGAGACAAGGAGTTTCCTTATCTGCAGCAAACGCCTTGATGCGCTCAAAACGTTCCCTCGACATGTAGTTTTCAAGCGGGAAATGGTACTGGTCTTTCATTGCCGTACCCCTTTACAAAAAGTGTAGTAGCCCGTCCTAAAAACCAACTCTTAGTGAAGCGGGCGGTCCGTCTGGGCGGGGCCCGGCGACGTGTCCATATGGTACTCTAAGTCCTACTTGTCCAAAGGTCAAGCATGTAGTATAGACAAAGTATGATAGGTTTTTTTATCAAGAAATCGTTTTTCGATGGATGGGATAATCTCTTTGGCATTGTGTTATGTAATTTTGTGCACATTGGACTTCTTGTGCTCTTTTTTCTACTTCCTGGCGCCGCAGGTGCGGCAAGGCCGATCTCCCTGGTTCTTGCAGCAGTGGGTGCCGTGCTCATGTCGATTTGGCAGGCCGCATGCACCTTTGCGATGACTGAGGTAAGCGATTATCGCGGTGCTAGTTTTAAGGCTACCGTGACAGCGCTGAAAAAGGCATGGAAACCTGGATTGTGGATGGGGTTACTCTCCGTAGCTCTTCTCTATTCTATTGGCTTGGGGATTCCTTTTTACTTTGCTCAAAAGAACATTTTGGGTATATTAGCTGGAGTGATGCTTTTTTGGTTTAGTCTTGCCGTCTTGTTTGCATCGCAATATTACTTGGCTCTTGTAGCGAGGTTGGGTGGCGGCTTCAGAAAGAACATAAAAAAGGCGTTCATTCTGGTCTTTGATAATGTGGGATTCAGCTTCGTACTTTTGATCTACAATGTAGTCTGTGCGGCAATTTCGATATTTGATTTCTTTATGGTACCTGGATTTGTAGGTATTGCACTCAATGAAGCAGATGCGCTCAAACTGCTGCTCAAGAAATACGATTGGCTTGAAGCCAACCCAGGGGAAGACCGCAAACACATACCATGGGACTCAATACTCGAAGAAGAAAAGGAATTGGTCGGAAAACGTAGCTTTAAAGGTATGATCTTCCCCTGGAAGGATGAAAAATGAAGGAAATAAAAGCCTCTGGCAAGGCAAAACAGCCAAGTTCACCATATCTCCTGTTTCCTAAAGAAAAAGCGGAGAAGGCGCTTTCTTCTCTCGTCTACATTAAGCTGTCTGGGGATGCTCTTAAGAGTTTTGCCCCCTTGGAATTGGACGGCGACATACCGATTCCGGTACAGTTGCCGGGGCCAATCTCTCGGTTTGATCCATCGCTTGTCACTGACGAAAGCATTATTACCGGTATTTTGCGTGTGCTGGCGTGGCAGCCTGAGAACAAGAATGCGCTCTATTACAGAGAACTCGTGCGAAAATTGAGGCCAGAACTCCTGGCGGAGCTGTCGGACGCGGCAGTTTCAAAGGCACAGGACAAGGAGTGGCTTGTTGCGGAGGAACTCCTACTCGCCTTGGCGGGCCTGTATCCAGAAAAGCCAGAACCCCTTCTGGATCTTGCACTTATGCACGAGCAGCACGCACAGCTCTATGCGGAAGAGTTGCAGGAATCAGATGCCGAACAGGAAGACGAATATGCCTTCCAGTGCTACAAAAAGCTTCTGTCGTTTGAGCCGCCTTTTACCCCTGTCTATTACCACGCGGCGTTTTTCTATATACGAAAGCGCGAGTTTGAGAAGGCGGTTTCGCTTTTGAACAGCTTTATCAAGCTGAGCGACGATGAAGAAAAAGTGCAGCGTTCCAGGGAAATCCTCAAGAAGCTTGAAGAACTGGGGTACCTGGACATGGCCTTTAAGGAGGCTTTCGACTTTATCCAAATGGGGGAGGCCGAAAAGGGGCTCGCAAAGGCAAAAGAGTTCGTCGAGAAGTATCCTGAGGTATGGAATGGCTGGTTCATGATTGGCTGGGCGAGCCGAAAGTTGGAGCGCTGGCAAGAAGGGGTGCAGGCTTTTGAGG
>AMWB02085656.1_pt1 | contig 22535 bp, 17 predicted proteins | sample 200311 | NCBI WGS metagenome assembly AMWB02 (sample SAMN02737377, study PRJNA173069) | bioreactor metagenome | biome: anode biofilm in microbial fuel cells | place: USA: California | collected 2010-12-16 | reverse complement strand
ATGTGGAAAATGAATGAAAACCTGGAGGATGACACGTTATATACCCAGCCATTGGTTTACGATAGTCTTTGTCCGCATGAAATTCAATCGGATACGGTGCTGCTCGACTGCGGCCTATTCGTTGATATCGATGAAATTCCTACCCAGGAACAATACGAATCATCGATAAAAATCTCACCAAATCCGGCCAGCGAGTGGGTGGTGCTAACCCTGCCGGATGTGCTGGCGGACGGTGGCGTGGAGATGGTGGTGTATGATGTCTTTGGCAGGGAGGCATGGGGGCAGGGAGGTGTGGAGGCTTGGAGGCGGGGAGGCATGGAGGCTTGGAGGCAGGGAGGCGGGGATGTGTTGCCTTCAAATCGAATGATTTTGCTCAATATTTCAGGTTATACTTCGGGGATGTATATAGTCGTGGTGAGGGATCAGAAAGGCCGGAGGTATACGGGGAAGTTTGTGGTAGCGAGATAGGACGGGAAGACTGCAGGACTGTAGGACGGGAGGACTATAGGACTTTAAGACTGTAGGACAGTTGGCGGATTAGACTCCAGGAACCGACGGATTTACCCGTCAGACTACCAAATAACAGACCGCTTTAATCTTCGGGGTAATTTTTATATGTTTCACACTTGCATTTATGCAAAATTTTTCTTATCTTTAAGGCTGAAATCCAAAAACTTACCCGCCATGAAAACAAAACTATCCTCCCACCTGTGCATGGTATTTTTACGCAATTTTCTTTTCTTCATTTTGATTTTCGGTGCTTTGACACCTTATGCACAAATCAGTGATCTGATTTATAAATCCGTGATGGATCCCATAGATGCCTATAAAGGCTAGGCCGGGGATCCGGACAGTTTGACGGTCTATATTGATCCCGGTTTTACCGATGCCCAGAAGGCCGAGATCAGGACAGCCATCCAGCGATGGAATGCCGAAGGCGCTGATCCGCGGTTAGTGGAAACTAACACCGGCGCCAACATCAATATTAAGCGCAATGATAATCTTGGCGGCGGTGCGGTGACACGTTACAGCACAAACTCCAACGGGGCAGTAACGCATGTCGAGATAGAGATTGATACCGACGGTGAACCGGGTTTCGAGAATTGCAGCGTAGCCGAGCTTACCACACATGAGCTGGGTCATGCTTTGGGCCTGGATCATACCGATAATCCCGACGATGCAATGATACCGGAAGGTAGCAATGGTCATGACGGTGCCCTTTCAAAGGAAGACAGCCTTGAGCTAAAGCGTGCTATTTCACAGGCCAATTCATATCTGCATCCCGATGGAGCCGATGGGCCTTCCGATGCATTCCCACCGGGCATTCCGGCGCTTATCGACTTTGACCTGGGCACCTATTTTCCTCCCGAAGTCCTGGCGGCTACAGTATTCGAAGTATTCCCGTTTTATGATCCCATGCTGTATATCGAAAATGTCGTCATCACACCCCCGATCCTGCATGTCGGTGTTTTCACCGATATTATGCATCCGAACAGCACCCTGTATATGCTGATCAATATGATCCCTCCACCGCCTTATGAGCCAGTCGCCATATTAGGAACGCACTATATCCATAATAATCCTGTGCCACATGTTGCATTTGAATGTCCGTTTGAAATATCCGAAGAAAATGGCAATGTTTACGTTAAATGGGTTGACCTGTGCACGTATCCGTTTGAGAATAACCTTCGTTCAAGGCTGGTCGTGGATGAATTCACCACGTATATGAACAAGGGCGGAGGTGATTATGTCATTCAGCTTGAACCTGGTTCTCACCTTTTTGAATTATATGTCAACGATTTCCAGGTCAATAATGCCTATTCCTCGCAGGCATATTTCGTGACCGGAATCTCCGATCCGGAGCCTGAGATACATTTCATGGAGATCACGCCCAATCCTTTCACTGATCAATGTAATATTCGTTGCACCGATGAAGCTTTCGTGAAGGTATTCGACCAGTATGGGAGGCAGGTCGATCAATTATACGGAATGAACATCAATTGGAAGCCTGCAGGTCATCTCCCTTCAGGTATCTATTTTGTCAGAGCATACAGGGAGAATAAAATGGATGATCAGAAAGTCGTTTATCTGAAATAATTTCCTGTTAACAATCCTTTAACATTTCATTCAGTCAGTTCTTAATAGATTTGCTGTGGTTTAACCAGATCTATTCTTCTACCATGAAAAAACTTTTCCTGATTTTACTTTTGACCTTAGGAATCAATGAATTATACAGCCAGGTCGATACGGTGTTTTACGACGGATTTAATGATAGCCGGCCGACCTGGAAAAAGGATACCGAAGAAAATGCCGCACGTGTTGAAGGCGGAAATTATATCTGGCAGCGGAAACAGGCCGGTGAATGGAGTACCTGGTGGACGGTCGAAGGGATCAACCCGGAGGAATTCATCCTGGAAACCAGATTTAAAATATCGGGCAATGGTGCTTTTGGCTTGCTCTGGGGCTCAAAGGACATTGACAATGCCAATTATTTCATGATTAACAATAGCGGAGTTGCCAAATCTTATCTTGAAAGCAGGAATAATGTATCGGTGATCCGTGACAATATTCAGGCGGTTGAATATAATCAGGATTATAATACGCTTACAATTTCTAAAACCGACAACCGGGTTTCTTATTTCCTGAACGGGAATAAAATCCATGAAGATTATTTCATTGGTTTTTTTGATGAAAATTTCGGATTTACATTCCAGGGTATTGCAACGTATTACATGGATTACCTGCTGGTTAAGCATAAGATTAACCTTGTCCCCGGAATTAAATATTCCAGTCTTCCGGAAAACCTGGGTTATAATATCAATACCCGAACAGGCGCGATTTGCCCGATCGTAACTCCGGATGGGAAAGGCTTGTTTTTCATCCGTGTGGAAGATCCTGATAATACAGGTGGTTCGGAAGATTATTCGGATATTTATTATGCACAAATGGGATCGGATAATAAGTACCAAATGGCGGTGAACATGAAAAAACCGTTGAATAACAACACCACGAATTCTGTCATGTCGGTCACTCCCGATGGCAATACACTGTTCCTGCTGCATACATACAATGAGGATGGAAGTTTCAAATCGGGAGGATTAAGCATTTCAAACCGCTCCGGGAACACTTGGGAGATTCCTCAGGATATTCAAATCCTCGATCATTATAACCTGAACGACTACAACGAATTCTGCATGTCGAACGATAAAAAGATCATCGTTTCAGCCGTAGAAAGGGAAGGAACGTATGGTGAAAAAGATCTTTATGTCTCTTTCAACATTGAAGGCACATTATGGTCGGCCCCGCTGAACCTGGGACCGGTCGTAAATACCAAACGCGGTGAAATTTCTCCTTTCCTCGCAGCGGATAATACAACCCTGTATTTTTCGTCCGACGGTCATCCGGGCTATGGTGGTAACGATATTTTCCTGACCCGTCGTCTCGATGAAACCTGGACCAACTGGAGCAAGCCGGAGAATATCGGCAAGCCCATCAACACCAGCGATTGGGACGCATATTACAGTGTTCCGGCTTCCGGTGAATATGCCTATTTTGTATCGAATAAATCCGGTTACGGAAATTCGGACATCTTCCGGATCAAATTACCGGAAATGGCCCGGCCGAATCCCGTCGTGCTGGTCAAAGGCAAGGTCCTGAACCAGAAGACCAAAACTCCGCTGCAAGCCATTATCAATTACTTCGATTTGCAAAACTCAGCCATCTCCGGCACCGCGATGAGCAATCCCGAAACCGGATATTATCAGATCACCCTGCCGGCAGGACGACTATATGGTTTCCTGGCCTCCAGCGATAAGTTCATTTCAGTGAGTGAAAATGTCGATCTGAAAGAACTCGGAGAGTATAAAGAATTGGAAAGAGACCTTTATCTTGTCCCGATTGAGATCGGTGAAAAAGTCAGGCTGAACAATATTTTCTTTGAAACCGGTAAATGGGATTTGTTGCCCGAATCATTTACAGAACTTGATAAGCTGGTCAAGATACTGAACGACAATCCGAATATGGAAATTGAAATCAACGGGCATACAGACAATGTAGGCAATGATGAGTCAAACCTGGCACTTTCCCAGAAAAGGGCTGCAGCCGTTGTTACCTACATGCTCGGCAAAGGAATTGCCAGCACCCGTCTTGATTCTGCAGGCTTTGGTGAATCCCAGCCGGTTGCTCCTAATGAAACAGAAGAAGGAAGGGCGCTCAACCGCAGGGTTGAATTCGTGATCATCAAAATGTAAATACCTCCCAAAACAAGTTAATCCGGACCATTTTGATTTTGTTTTTTTCAAAATGATAAAAATAGTGCTATAAGAATGAGGTTGGTTTAAAAGTCTTATCAGATTCTTTTTGGGGTAGTGAGACTGTCTCAAAAGTCAGAGCAGTCTCTTTTTTTTGATAGTCCGACGACTAAAGCCGACGGTTCTGTTTTTGGAAAAAATGGCTTAATTATTGATTAAACCAGCCTCGATTATTTATCATAGTTAAAATTAATAAATGAAAGCGATGAAAAAATACAGCGTCTTGATGATTTTAGCCTTTTTGGCCATTTTTAGTTCCTGTAATAAAGATAATGACAACAAATCCAACCCGGTACTCTCGGTCAAATTGACAGATGCGCCGGCTGATTACGATGCCGTGAATGTCGAAGTGCTTCATTTGGAAGCCAACCTGGGTGCAGGATGGGTTGAATTTCCCGTGGAGGTTCCGGGTGTCTATAACTTATTGGAATTTACCAACGGTAATACTTTGCTCCTGATTGGTGACACTTCACTGCTACCCGGCACCATGACCGAATTGCGACTTGTTCTTGGTACGGAAAATTCGGTGGTTCTTGATGGAATTAGTTACGATCTGCAGACTCCATCAGGCCAAACCTCAGGTTACAAAGTAAAAATGGATCCCCAGGTTCTTGAACCCGACGGATTATACAGGCTGGTACTTGATTTTGATGTCAATGAATCCATTCATCTTACCGGAAATGGAAAGTTTATGCTAAAACCTGTCGTAAGAGGATACCTGGAAACAGCAGTAGGCGGAATTACCGGCAACATATTACCTCTTGCAAGCGCTTATTATGTTGAAGCGACTAATGCGACAGATACTGCCGGAACCTTCATTGATCCGCTGGACGGTACATTTCTGATCGGCACCGTCATGCCTGGTACCTATAATGTCAAGTTTATGGCCAATCCGCCTTTTGCGGATAAAACCATAAGCGGCATTGCAGTAGTTGCCGGGCAGGTTACCCAGATGGGTACGATCACCATGGAGTGATAATATTATCATGAAATCTATAAAATAGGCGATTCAGCCCTTCAGGATTCCGTCTATTGCATCCAGTTCTTCCTGATCAAAACTTGTATTCTTAATGGCTTGAATATTCATTTCAAGCTGGTCAAGAGAACTGGTACCCACAATGACAGACGTCACAAGACTATCTTTGAGTATCCAGGCCAGGGCCATTTCCGCAAGGCTCTGCCCTCTTTCATTCGCCAGGTCCGACAGTTTTCGGATTTTGTGTGCAAGCTCAAGTGTGAGGTGCTCTTTTTTCAAGAAGAAATTCCGGGACATCCTTGAGTTTCCCGGGACTCCATCCCTGTAACGATCCGTCAGCAAGCCCTGGGCAAGTGGAGAAAAAGCAATATAGCCTACGCCATTTTTTTTCGCCTGGTCAAGAATACCTTCCGTTTCAGGTTCACGGCGGAAAAGGTTGTATAAACCCTGGTACAACAGGCAGGGCACATCACGGTCTCTTAAATACTCATAAGCAAAACCCGCAGCTTCCGGAGGATATTTCGATATTCCGGCATATAAGGCTTTGCCCTGCCGCACAATATCCACCAGTGCCTGAAGTGTCTCTTCCAAAGGAGTATCAGGGTCATACCGGTGAGAATAAAAAATATCCACGTAGTCCAGGTTCATTCGCTTGAGACTCTGGTCGAGGCTGTTCATTAAATATTTTCTTGATCCCCACTCCCCGTAAGGGCCTGGCCACATATCATGACCGGCTTTTGTGGAAATGAATAACTCACTCCTGAAAGGCATGAACGACTGCTTCATGACTTTGCCAAAAGTCTCTTCAGCAGATCCATAAGGAGGTCCGTAATTGTTGGCCAGGTCGAAGTGTGTGATTCCCCGGTCGAAAGCATGATGTAACATCTTCCGGCTATTCCCGAAATCATCTGCTCCTCCGAAATTATGCCACAATCCCAGGGAAATTTCAGGAAGCTGTATTCCGCTTTTTCCGCAACGGCGGTATTTCATTCCACAGTTGTACCGGTCGGTTGAAGGTATATAATCCATCAGCGGTTAAATATATCCAAACAGCATTGAATAAATGATCAGGACCACCAGGGTAAGGCCAATTCCGAGCATAGTAAATCCGAATATCCTGATATATTTATCATACGGACTTTTCTCTTCCTTTTTGACGAGGACTTCATCCAGCTTACCAGATTTTTCAAGCTCTTCATACTCCCTCGGACGGTCATGCTTGTATTCTTCGACCGGTACGGTACCTGTAAAGATGACGGTATCCATCGGGAAAGCATCGGGGCGAAGATGAGTATTAAAGAAGTGGATCGTGAAAATGAATCCTACGGCAAGCAGGGCTTCGTCGCTGTGAATGATCATGGCCACGTTGATGAGCCAGCCCGGGAATAAGGTGGTGAAGAATTCAGGGAACCACAGGATCAGCCCCGAGAAACCGATAACGGCAACGCCCCAGAACACGGCGAAATAGTCAAACTTTTCCCAGTATGTCCATCTTCCATAGCCTGGTTTCGGACCAAGACCGAGGAACCATTTAAAGGTTGCCCAGAAATCTTTCAGATCCTGCATATTGAACATGAGGGAGTTTTTACCAAAGATGAAACTTCCCCAACCCGCTTTTTTCCTGATTTTCGTGCTGATCAGAGAATAAACATGGAATGCAAAATAACCGAATGTGATGACGGCTGCAAACCGGTGTATGTTACCGGCAGTCTCCACGCCACCCAGTAAATCAGCCAGGAAATTGGCCCAGGGCATCGAAGCAAATTTCAGGGTCATTCCGGTAAGTGCAAGCAAAATAAAACTGAAAATGACGAACAAATGCGTAATCCGCTGGCTCTGGGAGAATCGGCGAACGTGCATAGTTTCACCGCTGGCGGCTTTATGTTGTCTTTTTTTCCTCATCGCCTGGAACGATCTCGGGAACCACAATAAAAGGTGAATTCCGAAGAATCCGAATACACCGACAAGTAGCCCTGTCATCCCCCAGAAGGTATAATACAATACCGGGTACTTGGTCTTGTTATGATGGGTCGCATGGGTCAGGTAGCCTGTAAATCTTTGATTGGCATCAGGATGGCACTGCTTACAGGTCGCCACGATATTCTGGCTGCTGATGGCCGATTTAGGGTTGCTGGATTGATATATGTTATGCGCGCCATGGCAATCAGAGCATTTGGCAGATTTCAGATAGCCAAGCTGGTATGCTTTTCCATGATAAGTCTGCAGGTAGGTCTCTGAAAGATCCTGGTGGCATGAACCACATTGGATTGTGACCTGGTGCATGAAACTATCCTGGCTTATTTCCGTTATTCCATGCGCCGTGTGGCAATCGGCACATGTCGGGTATTTAAGGTGCTTGTCCTTGGTATTGGTGATGGCATGGTCACTCTTGATATATTCATCATAGATTCCCTTGTGGCAGGAGGCGCAGGTTGCAGGCACATTCTTCCGGTTAACCGAAGAGCGCTCATCACTTTCTTTTAATACATAATGTGTCGTATGGCAATCGGTACAGACAGCACTCGGCAGAAGTCCCTTTTGTTTAAGCCCGATTCCATGGACACTGGATGAATAATCGAAGTACGCATTCTTTTCTTTAAGGTCGGTATTGATGTTGGCTTTGCCATCGTTACGATGGCAGCTTCCACACAATTCGGGGATACCGGCCCTGTAAGTCGGTGAAGTATCGTCATACCGTGATTTAACGGCATGGGTTCCATGGCAGGTGGCGCAGGAAGGTGCATTTTCATGTTTTTGTTCAAATGCTTTACCATGACCGCTCATGGCATAAACATTTGAAACTTCCGCATGGCAATTGGAACAATCCACCCGGCGGGCCGTTTCGCAGGGCCTGGCCAGCCTGGTGGAAACGTCAGAATGGCATTTTACACAGTTGATATTTTTATGAACAGAATTGGAAATGTCAGCCGGATTAACTTTCAAGGATACTATCTCGCCATTGACCAATTTGTGTATGCCGTCTTTTTCATGACATTCGAGGCAGGAACGGTCGGAAATGGTGGCGACAATGTTCTGTGGATTAACTTTATGCGGAGGATGGCAATCCGTGCAGGCCGGTATAGCACCAGGTTCTTTTTCCCAGAGTTCCTCTTTAATTATTTTGGTGTGGACCTTTTCAATTTCAGCATGGCACTTCATACAGGTTGAAGCAATATTATTCACTGAAATCGAAGAATTCGGACTGGTATGAGGAAGCACCAGATGATTTCCATGGCAGTCGTTACAAGTTGCAGTTACAACAAGACCTCTTTTAAATAATCCTTCTCCGTGAATACTTTCCGAATAGTTTTCAAGGATATTATGTTCGCTGATGTTGTATGTCCTGGCGACAGGTGCGCCTTCCCTGTGGCATTTGCCGCACAGGTAAGGAATGTTCATTTTATAGGTTAAAGACTTCGGATCAGCTGCAGGCAGGATATCATGCGCACCATGACATTCCCTGCAGTCGGGAGCATAAAGGGCATTCAGCCGTTTAGCCTGTCCATGGATACCTTTATCAAACTCGGCCATTTCACCGTCATGGCAATCACCGCAATTCACCGGGGGCATAATATCCGGATGCGGAAATTCAGCCACAGCGGCATCAGGGTGGCAGGAAGAACACTCCATGCCTTCATGTACGGAATTGGCCAGTGCATTGCTTTTGACATACATGGAAACGGTTTTTCCCTGTCGGATAGCTGTAAGGGTAGGGTCTTCATGGCACATCAGGCAATCGTCATCCGATTGGGCATATAGCTGGCCAAGAAATAAAAGTGGAAGTATTAGAATGATAACCATCCACTTATTGAGAAAGCAACAAATATTTCCAGTCACGGTTAAAAGGGTATTGGTGACTACGAAAATATTCAAATATGTACGAATGTTGTAACCTTATATCTAATTTATAAAGATTCTAAGTTGAAGGGGTTATGAAAAGTTGTACTACCACTATAGTGGGACTACGATTTTTATAAAAATAAAAAAAGGCGCCCCAATTCGAAGCGCCTTAATTTCCTTCCTCAAATATTTAACTCATTCTTCTGAAACGAATTATTGTAAAAATAGCGATAAGGCCAATCATTAAGGCCAGGGCCCAGTTGCTGACAGGAACAAGTGATACTTCCTGTTCGTTAAGCAGGTAGGTTACCTGGAATGATTCAGACTGACCAGGATTTAAGACTGGGAAACGTACGGCCACAGCTACACCAACATCATTCACATAAGGAGCTGCCTGAGATGGGGCAAATGTACCATCTAGAACTTCATTTGGGCTATAGATTTCGAGGTCGCCCGTTGATACAACGTGTGCTTTAGCGTTAGGATGATCGAGCTGCAAAGCCATAGGCACCTGGAAATCAATACCAAATGAACGTACTTCAGCCATTGTACTGGAGCCGCTTGGTTGCGACTGAACATAATTTGAAGTCACAAATTGTCCTCCAAGATTCACTTCCATATCCGGATCCACTGCCCTGGCATATTCGACATCATAAAGAGGTACAGTGCTAGTATTGGTCAGGGTCACATCGATGTGGAATTTGCCATCGGAATCCAGGAAGTTAAAATTCTGTTGAACCTCAACGGTTTGACCGGCCCCAGTTGCAGTACCGATCCAAAGCGCTGAATTCGTTGTTCCAGCACTTGTATTCGTCAGCGATGTCTGGGGAACCTGGACAACTCCGGTTGCGCCGCAATTTTTAAAGGTATACTCATCACCATCAAAAGTAAATTCAACCAGCCAACCTTCAAATGGCCAGCCAGGAAGGAAATAATCACCGGAGAATGCAGGCGAGCCCACAGCCCATCCATTCAGATTATGATCAGCAACAAATCCTAAACCTCCAGGATTATCGCCATAAAAATGGTAACCGCCCGGAGGATCGCCCAATGTTCCACTGGAACCGCTGGCTTCAATACCAAGGTCAATGTAATCACCCTGAAGAAAAACTTCGGGATCTGCCCTGATTCCTGTTTCCTGACTTCCCTGTGGACCTGAAAGATTCTTCGGATTGGTCGTCTGTGCAAAAACTGCTGCTGCAGCAAGCATAGATATAATCGTAAATGATGCTATTTTTTTCATACGTTAAGATTTAATTAGTTAATTCTTTTAAAAAATAAAGCCAAAAATAAGTCCCTAAAAGCAACAATGTCAAATATTAGATGTATCAAAAAACTCTATTACTCTTCTTTATAAAAAAATAGTATTTTACTCCTTGATTGTCATATTCTTAATGAACATGTACGTTTAAAAATTCAAGTACGAATAAATGCATTGAACGCTTATTCATACATATTTAAACAGAAAAGGGGCTGCTCAAATATTTGAACAGCCCCTTCAATAAGAACATGATATTTAGCTCATTCTTCTGAATCGTACTATTGTAAAAATAGCGATAAGGCCAATCATTAAGGCCAGGGCCCAGTTACTGACAGGTACCAGTCCTGGAGGGTTGATCACTTCCTCTTCATTGAGGATGTAAGCGACCGGTAGCATGACAGATTGTCCCGGGTTCAGCACCGGGATCCTTGTTGCTACTGCTAAACCGACATCCATAACTGCCGGGGCAGCCTGGGTCGGTGCATTGGTCGCATCAAGTGGCTCGGAAGTTGAATAAATATAAAGCCTCGTATCATCAGGAATTACATGCGCTTTTGCATTGGGGTGGATCATCTGCAAGGCCATGGGGATTCCATAGGCCACACCATTCCCAACAACCTGTGCAAGGTTATTCGAACCATCAGGCTGGTGGCCCACATAATTAGATGTCACGTAGCTGCCGGTATAATTTATTTCCTGGTCGGGATCGACTACCCTGGCATATTCCACATTCAGTAACGGCTGGGTTCCTGTATTGGTCAGGGTCACATCGATCATGAATTTGGCATCATTATCGGCAAAATGGAAGTTTTGCTGTACCAGCAGGCTTTGACTTCCGCCACTGGCTGTTCCAACCCACAACGCTGAATTATTGGATCCGGAGCTTGTGTTGGTAAGAGAAGTCTGAGGAACTTCCGGATAAGTTTCAGCCAAACCACAACTACCCTGATAGCATCCCCATGCACCTGCATTGGCAAAACTGTAATCCACACCTCCAAATGTATATTCTACAAGCCACCCTTCAAAAGGAGCTCCCGGGAGAAAATAATCCCCGGAATAAGGAGGTGTACCGGTTGCCCAGCCGTCTTGATCAAAGTCGGCGACAAATCCTAATCCCGATGTATACCATGAGTGATATCCTCCGGGAACATCATAAGAATTAGTTCCACAAGAGCCTGCCGGATGAATACCAATCTCTACAAAATTACCCTGAAGATAAACTGCAGGATCGGCCCTGAGGCCTTCAGGCTGCCCTCCTGGCGACCAATTCAGATTGGTTTGGGCGAAAACGCTGGCCAGTGTAAACAGCATGCATGCAAAAAGTAATGATGATTTTTTCATAAGCTTGAGTTTAAGCTAAGACTTGATGGTTTTAAACCTATAAAGATATGATTTTGAATACTAATTGTCAAGAAATACATGTCTGAGTTAACGATTCTGGCATTTATTCGGACAAGAAAAACAAAATCGTAGTCCCACTATAGTGGTAGTACGACTTTTTGATTTACTTTGCCCCCATGAACAATCCCATCAAAAACATTATTTTCGATTTTGGCGGCGTGATCTTAAATGTCAATCCGATGGCTTTTGCAACCGGATTGACAGAACTGGGATGCAAGGATATGGAGGGCCTTCACAACCGGTTCATTAAGGACAATGTTTACATGCGCTTCGAAAAAGGCCAAATGAGCCCTGCAACATTCAGGGCTGAATTAAAATCAGCATTAAATAATCATGTTACTGATATTCAGATAGATTGGGCGTGGAACCTGATCCTTGGAAATTTCACACAGGAACCGATCCGGTTTCTGACAGAAATTAAACGTCAATTTCGCACATTCCTTCTTAGTAATACGAACTCAATCCATTACGATTGCTTTCAAACAGAATTCAGGAAAAAATTCAATAGCAATTCAATGGACGAGCTCTTTGAAAAGGCCTATTATTCCTTCCAAATGAATCTTTACAAACCAGAACCTGAGATCTTTGAATATGTGATCAACGACAGCAGGCTTAATCCTGAAGAAACGCTGTTCGTTGATGATAATATCCTTAATATTGAGTCGGCCAGCCAATGCGGATTACAAACTTTGCATTATGTTGAAAATGCGGGCTCAGCGCTCGGAAAAACCGTCCTTGACCGTGTTCGGCGAACGTAGTTTCGCGGGAAACCTCTGAAGCAGCAAAAATTAACATGTATTTAACAATTTGAATGTTAATTCATTGCAGGCCAGAATGCCTTTAGGCATTACCTTTGCTCGTTCAATTGATCCGACTTATGACCTTAAAAAAAATCCTTGTCCCCGTCGATTTCACCCGCCTGTCTGATAAAGTGATCGAACAGGCTTCAATCTTCAGTATCACTGCAAATGCGGATCTGGTTTTATTTCACTGTGCTGAAAAATCAGCAGACGTTGATTCAGTGAAAGTAAAACTGGCTACTAAAGCGATCAATGCTTCAAAGAAGTACAACATTTCCTGCAATAGCAAAGTGGTGGCCGGATCAATATTCAGCAGGATTCCGGCAGAAGTGGAAAGCGGTGAGTATTTCATGGTTGTTATAGGCACTCATGGAGTTAAAGGATTAAAACAGAAATTGCTGGGCGCCGACATTTTAAAACTTATCGTCAAATTACCCGTGCCGGTCCTTGTGGTCCAATCAACCTCCCCATTCCGCCACAGTTTTGATAAGATTGTCCTTCCGGTGGCCACCCATTTGGCTTATGAAAATATACTACAGGCAGTAATATTGCTGGCAAAACTGTTCGGATCGGAAGTGCAGATTTATTCGATTGAACGACCGGGTTCCAAAGTTCCGGACCAACTGAAGAAGAATCTACAACGGAGCATCTCATTATTCGAAGAAAACGATATACGTTATCAGCGGATCAATGAAAAACAAACGGTCGCATCGGTCGGCTTTGCTTCCCAAACCCTGAAATATGCCCAGAAGTTCAATGCCGATGCCATTGCCATGATGTCGGTCTCCTCAGAAGAATATCACTATTTTGCCAAGCAGGACAAGGAGAACTTGTTGACTAACCGCAATGGTATACCCATTTTGTGTGCCTCTAATCTTGAAAACGACTAAATTTCACACTGGATTAGTTTACAAGCGATAAACCCCCTCTTCACCTGACCACCTGACCACCTGACCACCTGACCACCTGACCACCTGACCACCTGACCACCTGACCACCTGATCACTTTACCACCTTCTCAGAACCAGAATCCCAGATTCAAGAACAACATCGGCTTGCTGTTCAGGCTCGAACCCATGAGTGTCACCTCCAGCGGACCAATAAAACTATCGTAACCCATCGTGACGCCATAACCTGCAAACCAGTTCTCAGGGTTGTAAAATTCATCAAAATCGTATTCTGCAGAGCCACCATCGAGCAGGAATGTGGCATAAAGTTTCTTATAAAAATTATACTGAACTTTCATCCTTAGCGCTGCGGCGTGATATCCGAATTTCTGTACAAACTGCAATCCGGTAAAGGGCAAGGAAGTGCTGACATACTGGTTTGGATTCAGACCGCCAAATCCAAAGTAATGCTGCAGAGGCGGCCGCTTTTCCGCCGACATTGTGCTGCCCGCAAACAGGCCTGGCCTGAGTACCACCCTGGAGGAAACCGGGTAATTGAATTCAAACTTCCAGTATATGATCACTGAACTGGTAAACAGGTCCTTGCTCCAGTTTTTAGATAATGGCATGACATATTCAACCCTTAATTCAGATTTGGAACCTGTCGTTGGAAAATAGGCCCGGTCCCGCGAGTCTGCACCAAACATAGCAAAAAAAGTGCCGTAACTGCTAAATTCATCATATTCAGCCAGTAAGGAATCGGAAGCTACATCTTGTTTGAATCTGAAGTACTCGTAATCAAAACCTGCCCTGAAATTAAGCAGGTTCTTTAAACTGTAATTCAGAAAGGTTGAAAGTTTATAATTGGTAAAAATGATTTTATTGGTTTTAACTTCATCCTCGTATAAATCGAATTTAAATGAATAAAACTCACCTTTCACGCCAATACCTGGCTGTGCGCCATTGTCCAGCATATAAAAAGCACGGAACCGGGGATTTTCACCAAGGACAAGATCGGTAAAAAGTTTGGATCGCTTGCCCAGCACATTCCTGAATGACCCTGTGATCAACAGGCTCGCACCATAGTCATTATCGTAATGCACCCCGGCGGAGAGATACCCCGGATCGGCTTCTTTGACATTGATGATCAGGTCATTATTTTTCCCATGAGTGTTGATTTCGTAATCCACCTTTTCAAAGAACCGGGTGCCGTACATCTGCCTGATGCTCTTTTCGATCCCTTCCAGTGTGTAAACCGTATCTTCACTTACATTAAAATAATTCCTGAAATAAGAACCGGCAAATTTTTTATATCCCCTTATATGTACCGAATTGATCATAATATGGTCTACCGGATGAGCAGTAAATGTTTTCATCGGTCTGTGTTCGATCCTGTTCAAAGAATCGGCCAATGCTTTAAATTGCGGAAGGTAAGGATAAGACACTCTTTCTCCGAATGCAATGATACTGTCGTAATCTGTAAAATCCATGATACCGAATTCATTATCCAGGGGAATATAAATATCGGTCAGCTCGCAACCAATCTGGTTTGCATTACCGCGGTTGAACGTGATGATCTGGTCCAGAACGCCGGTCAGGGAATTAAACTCAGCTCTTGAGCTTCTCAAAGGCGGCTGGACATCTCCGGAAATAATAATATCTACCCCTTTATCCTTTACATTTTTCACGGGAAAATTATTCACAACACCTCCATCAACCAGGTAATGACCACCATAATCGACGGGGGAGAAATAACCGGGAATGGACATACTTGCCCGGATGGCCATGGGAAGATATCCAGAATCCAGCAGAACTTCATTACCAGTCATCAGGTCGGTGCCAATGCATAAAAAAGGGATGGGTAAATCTTCAAAATCCTTGGTCCTGAACGCAGGTGAAAAATAATGATTGAGCATCAGGTTGATTTCCTGCCCCTGGTATAGCGAGGGACTAAGTGATACGCTTTTATTCGAAACCGGCAGCGTGATGATGAATTTTTCGCCGAACTCTTTTTCTTCATAGGAAATATATTTTCTTTCAATCTTATCAGTCAGCAAAGCATCCCAGTTGGTCGACCTCACCAGTTTGGCGATAGAGTCAGGATGATAACCTATAGCATAAAGGCCTCCCATTATGCTCCCGATGCTTGTTCCTCCGATATAATCGATTGGAAGTCCGGCCTCCTGGATGACTTTAAGAAGACCGATGTAGGCGAAGCCCTTTGCGCCGCCACCCGACAGGACAAGGCCGACTGTGGGACGGCGGGAAGAAATTGTTGTGTCTGCAGACTGGGCTTCCTGCAAACATGATAACATATTCAGAATCACTAGAAAAAGGATAAGTTTTTTCAGCATTTTTCTTGATTTGATTATCCTTAAGAATGGGACGGTAAAATTACAAAAACATCAACACTACTCCTGCCACTGATATAAAAGCCCCGGCGATTTCCAGCCAGGTAAACTTTTCCTTAAATAAAACCACCGAAGGGGGAATGATCAGGATAGGCACGATCGCCATAATGGTTGCGGCAATACCGGTATCGGTATATTTTACCGAAAGCAGGGAAAATGAGATGCCCAGGAAGGGCCCGAAAAATGATCCCAGCATGATGGCCCTCATGCCTTTCGCATCATGAATTGCGCGATTAATCAGCATACCTTTCCGCAGAACGAGGATGATCAGGGCATAGCCCAGCATACCCACAATTAATCGGATATGGGAAGCCGCAAAAGCGTTGTACTCTCCCATTCCATATTTGCTGAGCACGAGCCCTCCTGCCTGTCCTACCGCACCGATCAACGCAAATAATATTCCCTTGGCGGGATAGGAAAGCTTGATTTTCTGTCCATTTTCAGGTTTGGAAAAGATGGCGAGGAAAATCCCGATCATGGTCAGGAACATCCCCAGGATGTGAAGCGGAAGCATTTTTTCCCCCAGTAGCAGCCAGCCTATGATGGCGGTCAACGGTGGCACTGCCGTCATGATCAGCATAGCGATCCGGGAAGGCATGACCGCATATGCTTTGAAGAGGAAATAATCACCGAGCACAAGACCGACCAGGCCTGACAGCCCAAGCCAGATCCAGGCATGCAGGCTGGCATCGAGGGGCAGAAACATCCCCCTGAGGATGAGGTTAAAAAGTCCTAATACCAGGAAGGCCAGGGTCAGCCTGATCATATTGACTGCCAGCGAACCAACTCTCTTACTGGCAAATTCAAACGAAAGGGCGGTTACCGTCCAGAACACTGCAGTGGCCAGGGCTGCCAGTTCACCATAATGATTTGCCGGGTTCATAAAGTAAAATCGGGCAAAGCTCGTAAATTTAATGGCTTGTTTAACCGATCGACATATCCGTATCCCATTTTAAAACGGGAGGCAGGGCGCCTTTGTGTATCCCTTCGATAAAGCTATCGATGCATTCTTTCAGCTCAAGATGATAGCCTCCTTCCAGGACGGCGAAGATATTTGAAAATGCCCGCCGGAGCCTGAACGCAGATTCATAAAAAGCCCGCTGAGTAACTTGAAGGCCGAGCAGTTTATCTTTATAATAAGCGTCAAAGCCGGCCGAAACAGCCACAACATCGGGCTTGAACTGCCGTGCTATGTTTATCGCCTTATCGACGGCGGCCAGGAATTCTTTATCGCCACTGCCTGAAATCAAAGGGAAATTATGGTTATACCCGATGCCTGCCCCGGAACCTGTATCGTCCGGGAATCCTGTGTAAGGGAAAGCATAATGCTGGTGAATGGAGCAATAGAGAACACGATCCGTATCATAAAATACGGATTGGGTCCCATCGCCGTGATGTCCGTCGATATCGAAAATAAACACCCGTTTCCCTTCATTGACGAGTTTCTGGGTGGCAATAGCTATGTTATTAAAAAAGCAGAATCCGGAAGCTTTTTCACGCCAGGCATGATGTCCGGGGGGCCGCACAACGGCAAAGTCTCCCTGTTCCGAAGCCCGGATGGTCAGTCCGACTGCCAGGCAAGCTGCTTCATAGCTGGCCGGAGTCAGTGCCACTTCAGCAACATAATCGCCGTTTAGGCAGGCCTCGCGGATATATTCAATGTATCGTTCCGAATGAACCAGATTAATATACGGTTCCCCGATGACATTCGGCGCTTCATAAGTATCCATAAAACTTAACAGCCGATATGCTCCTTCACTATCGCTATCGACGTTATGTTCGAGAAATTTTTTATGAAAAAGTACTTTCATGGATTGATCCAGCATCATCAACCAAGCAAATGTAATAATTCATTATCAAATCACAACATGTTCCGGGATAAGTTCCTGAAAAGTCAGGTTGATTAGGAATCTTTTTGAATAAATTGTATTTTTATACAATAATTATCGATTATGAAACCAATGTACAGAATTTTATCCGGAACGATCGGTTTAATGCTGATCATCATGATGAGCCATGCTATTATTGCACAGAATATTATGCAGGTAACCCTCACCCAGGCACAGATGTCAAAAGGCATGCAGCCATGCTATAATGTCGCCATTCCTAATGCGGATCTCAACACGGTGCAAAAGAACCTGATTAAAAAAATTCAGGAAAACAATAAAGTTAAATTTATCGAGCAGGACATGGAATTGCAGTTTCTGGGACTGGTAAAGAAGGAGCTTACAAATGATTCCATCAATATTTACTGCCTCATCATACAAAAGGACACCCTGATCGAGATCAATATGTTTGTTGAAAGTGACAGCGTTTTCTTCAAGCCAAATGAGGACAAGACTGATCTGGCCCGCGACAAAATTGACAATAGCATCAGGAACTACCTGCTGTCGTTTGCCAATGAACAGTACAGGCTGGTCGTGAAAAAAGAGCTTGATGCGGAAGAGAATTTATTGGCTAACAAGCAAGATGAGTTGGAGAAACTTGAAAAAGAAGAAGAAAGCCTGAAAAAAGAAAACGCATCGCTTGAGAATGATATCGATGAATACGAGCGGGAAGTCACTGAAATCGAAAAAAACATTGAGGCTAAAAATGACGAAATAACCAAACACACCCTTTTTATGCAAACCATCGTACTTGAAGAAGATAAAAAGGCAGCGGAAGATAACCATAAAGATCTTGAAAAAGAAAAAAAACAGCTTGTTAAGGACAGGGGGAAGGCAAAAGACGACATATCATCCAGCAAATCTAAAATTGAAAAAAATAACAAAACAATAAATGAGAACCTGGAACTTCAGGAGCAGAAAAAACTGGAAATCGAAAGCCAGCAGGAAGTTGTCCTGCAGGTTCAGAAAAAACTGGAAGGGATTAAATAGTGCTGAGTGCTGAGTGCTGAGTGCTGAGTTTGGGGTTATTTGGATACGGTTTAAATAAAGTTGGTATTTTTGAACACTGAACTCTAACTCTGAATTGATGAAATATCTCTTGCTTATTTCTCTAATTTTTCTGGCATGGTCATGTGACCAAAATTTAAAGCCTGACCGCAAAACTGCAGAAACTAAAAATCCTGCAGATACGCTTCGTTATCCCCAGGAAAAGCACCTGGCCAATCTCCGCCAGTTGACATTCGGCGGCGACAATGCTGAAGCCTATTTCAGTTTCGATGACCGGCGGATCACGTTCCAGTCGAACAACCCCGCATGGCAGCTTGAGTGCGATCAGATCTTTACAGCCGAGCTGGCCACCTGCGACATGAAGAACAACCTTCCGCAGATGATCAGTACCGGCATGGGACGGACGACCTGCTCATTTTTCATGCCTGGTGACACCTCGATCCTTTTTGCTTCGACTCATGTCGGTGACCATGCCTGCCCGATGGTCCCTCCTCCCCGGGCTGATCATAAATATGTCTGGCCAATTTATGGGGATTATGATATTTATGTGTCGGATTTACATGGGCACATTATCGACACCCTGACCAAAGAGCCGGGTTATGATGCCGAAGCGACCGTCTCAACCAAAGGAGATAAGATCGTCTTCACATCCATGCGTTCGGGAGACCTGGAGCTTTATACAATGAACATTGATGGCAGCGACGTCAGGCAGATCACCAATGAATTAGGCTATGATGGCGGGGCCTTTTTCTCGCAGGACGGCAGCATGCTGGTGTTCAGGGCATCACGGCCAAAAACAGATGAAGAGATAAAGCTCTACAAGGATTTGCTGGCTGAAGGACAGGTCATGCCGACCAACATGGAAATCTTTGTTTGCAATGCCGACGGTTCCAATCTCCGCCAGGTGACCCGCCTGGGCAAAGCCAATTGGGCGCCTTATTTCCATCCCTCCCTGCAAAAAGTCATTTTCAGCTCCAATCATGCTTCCGAAAGAGGTTACCAGTTCAATCTTTACCTGATCAACCTCGATGGCACCGGTCTCGAACAGGTGACTTTTGACGGTGTCTTTGATGCATTTCCGATGTTCTCATTTGATGGTAAAAAACTGATCTTTTCTTCAAACCGTAATAACGGCGGTACAAAAGCGACCAATCTGTTTATCGGGGATTGGGTAGAAAAATGAAACCAATCCGGTTTTTGATGGTTTTATTGCTTTTGGCGATGAATGCCATCATTCATGCCCAAACCATCATTCCCGGCGGGTATGTCAGCGGGATATGGAATTCATCAAATTCCCCGTATTATATTCAGGACAATATCCTGGTCCATCCTGATTCCACGCTGATCATTGAAGAAGGGAGCACACTGCTTTTCTCCGGTAAAAAATTGCTTGAAATACAGGGACAAATGCTGATATCGGGGACTGACCAACACCCGGTCATACTGGATGGAGTTACGGATACGACATCCTGGCATGGCCTTTTTATCAATACGACTGATACATCAATTACCGATTCATCAGTCATTTCGAACCTTTCCATCAGCCAATGCAGCGGACATCCGGCCATCACCATCACACAATCGGACCGTGTCAGGCTGACAGCGTGCAACATACACGACAATGAATCTTTTCGAGGCGCCGGGATAAGCTGCATCAATTCAGATCCCATTTTCGATGATCTCCTGGTCAGTTTTAACCATGCATTGGATGGAGGCGGCATATCGCTGGACAGCTCCAGCCCGGTGATGAGTAACTGCATTTTGACTCAGAATACGGCAGCTGGAGCAGGTGGCGCCATCGTCATCTTCAATAGCAGTAATCCAGTCCTGGAACACTGTTCAATAACGGATAATCAATCCAATGGATCCGGAGGTGGAATTTACATCAACAGTTCCGGTCCGCTTTTCAAAAATTGCATCATTTCAGGAAATGAAGGAGCCATCGGCGGTTCAAATTTATACTCCGGTGGAGGAGTGAGTGTTAAGCTGGGCAGCAATACTGAATTCGAGAACTGCATTTTTAAAGATAATTTGAGTCACCGGGAAGGTGGTGGAATAGCGTCTTTTTCAGAAAATGAGATCATCAACTGCTTATTCCAGGAAAACTATGCCATGTTAAGAGGCGGAGGCGCTTTTCTTTCTTCCGGCAACCTGATCGTATCGCACCTGACAAACTGCACGTTTTCCGACAATGAAAGTCCTCAGGGCACCGCGCTGGCCACCCATAACCATGACGGCGTATTGCGCAACTGCATCCTCTGGCATTCGAACCCTTCAAACCCTACTTCCCTGATTTACCTCGATTCAAATTTCGGGCTGAATGTGATGAATGCCGGCTATTCCGATATTCAGAACGGTGAAGACGGCATTGAGACTTCCGGAACTGCAGATTATATCTGGAGCCAGGGCAATATAAACCTGGATCCGAAATTCCTGCCGGATACCTGCGATTTAAGCTGGCAATCGCCATGCATCGAAGCCGGTACACCTGACACAACCGGCCTCAGCCTGCCTGAGCTTGACCTTGCCGGAAATCCAAGGCTGGTGAATACAAGGGTAGATATGGGAGCGTATGAGTACCAACTGCCTGTGGGAGTTCAAAGTGCAAAGTTCAAAATTCAAAGTGGGGTAAGGGTTTTTCCAAATCCGGCGGGCGATTATGTTTGTATCGATTTCGATTGTCAGATTTCAAGTGCGCGGTTTCGCATCGTGAATAGTGAAGGAGTCGTAGTCAAGGAGTTGGAATCCGGACAAGGTAACTTTATTAAGATTGATATAAATGAATTAAGACCTGGAATTTATAGGCTGGTCATTGAAGAAACTGCTGGTGTTAGCGTCAATTATCCGTTGATCAAGTATTAATTATTTCGCTCAATCCATTTCTTTCCGAACTTTGCAAAAAATTTCACTGCCAATCTGTCTGAAATCGGAATATCGCCCGATTGGCAACAAAATTGATCATGTATTGTTTCATTTAAAAAAATAGAACGATGATAGCACCAATCTGGATAATTTTTGGCGTATTTATGCTGATCAGCTGGCTGATTTCGATGCAGCTCAAATCCAAATTCAAGAAATATTCAAATGTCCCGATCAATTACAACCTGACCGGTCGGGAAGTGGCGGAGAAGATGCTTCGTGATAATGGTATCATGGATGTGAAGGTCGTTTCGACGCCCGGTATGCTCAGCGACCATTACAATCCGGCGAATAGGACCGTTAACCTCAGCGAGGGCGTTTACAACAACAGCAATGTAGCGGCAGCAGCCGTTGCAGCCCATGAATGCGGACACGCCGTTCAGCATGCCACCGCATACAGTTTCCTGCAGATGCGCTCCAAGCTCGTACCTGCCGTGAGCTTTGCCTCAAAATGGGTTCAGTGGGTCCTTCTTGCCGGCGTGCTGCTGGTTCAGACTTTCCCTGCCCTCTTATTTTTCGGTATCCTTCTTTTCGGTCTTACCACCCTATTCAGCTTTATCACCCTCCCGGTAGAGATCAATGCATCCAAAAGGGCACTTGTATGGCTGAACACCAGTGGGATCACCAATGTGCAGAACCATGACAAAGCCGAAGATGCGCTGCGCTGGGCAGCTTATACTTATGTTGTCGCAGCGCTTGGTTCACTGGCGACACTGTTGTATTACATCATGATCTTCATGGGAAGACGGGACTGACGAATTTTTCATTTTTCATTTTTCGTTTTTCATTTTTCATTTAAGGTCGAATGACCAGTGACTAATGACCAGTGACTAATG